>OHBJ01000904.1_pt1 | contig 20184 bp, 20 predicted proteins | sample 1577241 | NCBI WGS metagenome assembly OHBJ01 (sample SAMEA3541594, study PRJEB24748) | human gut metagenome | biome: human gut; feature: human-associated habitat; material: faeces | place: China | collected 2012 | reverse complement strand
CATCAGCAGCAGGCAGACTTCGAAAAGTCAGAGGAGTTCAGGACAAAAGCCAAGGCCAGATACAAGATCGAGGCAAAAAACTCAGAACTAAAAAATGTCTTTGGATAAAACATTTTTTGACTTTGCCAAAGTTGAACAACAACAAATTAAACTTAAAATAAATCAGTATATTAACCCGAATAAGCAAGCCGATAGTGTAAGCCGTTTTCACTTTGTTCCGCTGATTTTTATGTTATTTTTGTTACTCGTTTGTTACTCATATCGGATTTTCTTATTAACTTTGCAGTGGTAACAAAATAGAAATATCGACATGGCAAAGAAGAAAAAGCCCGTCAAGGCCAAAGAGCCTATAAGAATCCGTTTCAAGGAACTTGCGAACGGTAACCAAAGCATTTATCTCGATTGCTACACCAATGGCAAGCGCCGTTATGAGTTTTTGAAACTCTATCTTATTCCGGAGACCGACGAAGCAGCCAAGAATCAGAACCGGAACACACTCCAGGCAGCGAACGCAATCAAGGCTCAACGCTTGATAAGTCTCACCAACGAAGGAGCCGGAATTAAAAGCAACCCGCAGCTTTCAAAAATGCTCCTGATGGATTGGTTTGAGTTGTTTGTGAAGAAGCAGCGCGAGCGCGGTTTGTCTGAAGCCACATTGGAGAATTACCAAAAGTTCAAGGGCATTCTAACACAATTCAAAAAGCATACCGCACGCCTTTGCGATATTGACAAGGCTTTTTATCTTTCATTTATTCAATTCCTGAAGAACGATTATAAGGGAGGCTCAGGCCGAAAAAATGAAGATCCAGCCAAAAAGAAAAGCGAGGAAGCCCCGCGCAAACTTTCCCCTACTTCGATAAGAAGCTACTGCACGATGCTTAATGCCGTACTCAACGGCGCGGTAAAGGCCGGAGTCATGGCTGAGAATCCCTTTAGGCGTCTCGACAGCGCCGATAAGGTAAAAAGCGAACCGAGCACCCGCGAATATTTGTCAATCGATGAGGTGAAGCGGTTAATATCGACACCGTGTAGCCGCCCCGAAGTGAAGCAGGCATATTTGTTCGCTTGCTTTTGCGGATTGCGCATATCGGATGTTGAGGGGCTGACGTGGGGGAGCATCGTTGAGGTTGACGGAATGAAGCAGATTGAAATGAAAATGCACAAGACACGCCGCCAACTGTATTTGCCTTTGTCGGCTCAGGCAGAACAATGGATGCCGGAGCGAGGTAATGCCAAAGCCACGGACGCTATATTTCCCGGGATGCCGTCACGGTATTGCACCTATCGGAATTTGCAGAGATGGGCAAAGGCGGCAGGGATAACAAAGCGGGTGAGTTTTCATACAAGCCGCCATACGTTTGCAACGATGATGTTAACGCTGGGAGCCGACCTCTACACAACAAGCCACCTATTGGGACACACGAAGATTACAACAACGCAGATATACGCCAAAATCGTAGACGCTAAGAAAGTGGAGGCGGTTAATCTCGTAAACAATATTTTCGGAGATACGGGAAAGGAGGTTGAGGAATGAACGCACGAGAATTATTTGCTATGCTGATGGAATACCCTCAACCGACACGCACCGAAGTATTAGCGGGACTTGAAACGCTGACTCGGAATTATGATCAGGTACACACCGCCGCGTTATTATCCGATTTTGAGGATATGTTGAACGAGTGGAAGTATAACAAGGTTGTGGCCCGTCTCGAAGCGGAATACAACGAGAAGATATTAGCCCCTTACTATACTGCATTGCACAATGCGGAGTATGCTCTTGCTATGGGGACTAATGACCCGATAGAATGGCCCGAAGAGCCGGCGCCCTTTGTTGCGCCTCCGCCATTCCCCGGTTCCTATGATGACAGCTTTATTTTTGTTGCCCCGATGTATGAGTATGCCGTGGAGGTATTGAAGAACCACGCCACAAACAATCATGATCCCCTCAACTCCACCGGTATATCCCCTAAGTTTTCCACGGAAACGGCACAAATAATCTTTGGGAAATTGACCGAGAACGGCTATTGCAGTATTGAGGGATGCCGTTATAAGTGGGAAAAGTCAACGGCGTTACTTGCATATTGCATCGATGAGATGAGCCGTATTTTGAAATTGCGGCCAAGCAATGGCAACATCCCCTGGAGTAAATTTGCGCCAGTGTTTGGCATGAATAAATCAACAGTTGATACTTGCCGTAATGAAGTCAGCAAATACACAAAGATGTACAAGGATAAGCCCGAGGGATGGCGTGAACTTGATAAGATGTTGAGGTAATACCTATGTTGGTATGATGTAGTGTTATATCCTTTGGGTTGCTCACTACCTTTGCGGCATTATTAACCGTCGCCCCCTGATGATGTTTTTGTGATGATGTTGAGGGCGCATAAAACCCCAACAAATGACCCAACTAATTTTAGAAAAGCTCGACCGGATAGAGCACCTTACGAAGTTGGCCGCTAAAAACGTGCTGACAATTGATGATGTGGCAGACCTCACAGGGTTAAGCAAAAGCCACCTCTATAACCTGACTTGCCGTAACGAAATTCCTTATTACCGGCCCCGTGGCAAGCAAATCTACTTCGACCGTGCCGAAGTTGAGGCATGGATGAAGCAGAACCGCGTCAACACACGCGAGGAAGCCGAAAGCATGGCAGCGGCATATTGCGCCGGGAAAGGAGGTGCCGCATGAAACCGACCAATTCCAACAGGCTGACCCGTCAGGAGCAGCGATTATATGACATGCTCCGGCGTGGCGGACGCTATACGGTTGCTGACATTACCCGCGAGTTGGGACAATGCGACCCGCGCGGGCATATCTCAAGGATGAGGCGCAAAGGCATAGGCATTGCCGACAAGCGAGTGACACGCCCAGATGGGGTAAACTATAAACTTTATTGGCTTGCTGAGTGATGACGGATACCGAGAATCTTTCCGAACTCCAAGCCTCCACCGACCCCTCAAATTTTTCCTCTGCAATCATCGATCCAACGGAAGAATATATTTTTAGCCGTGAGGGTATTGCGTCGGATGAGTTTGAGACCTGGAAGCAGCGAGTAAAAGCCGATATGCGAGCCGATCCAACCAAGCCAAAGGACGTGCCGGCGCCGGTGCTGTTGTTCCGTGACGAATGTATTCTAAGCCGGCAGCGCATTGTGTTAATTACAGGTTGCGCCGGAAGCCGTAAAACATCCGCTTTAACTCTTTTATGTTCCGCTATGCAGGGCAGCAGCCTAACAACTGAAATGACCGCTCCCGGGAACCTGAAAGGGCTGTATTTTGACACAGAACAGAACCCCGATCAGACCGACAGAGTTATTAACAGGGTTATCAAAGCCACGGGCAAAACCTTTGATACTGTAGGGCTGGAGGTTTACAATCTGTTGGAACTACCGCGCAAAATGATTGCTCCGATGATTGAGGATCTCGCCAAGGAAAGCCGCCCTGATTATATCATTATCGACAATACAACCGACACGGTAGAGACAACGATGGATGATGCCGTTGCGGAGCATGCAGGTTATCAATTCCGGCAGATTGCGAAGAAATATAACCTTTGCTTAATCGGGGTTGTGCATAGCAACGAGGGAAAGGGCGACGGCACCCCGCGCGGATGGATCGGCAAAGAACTGTTGCGCCGTGCTGACGTGCTGTTATTCCTTACCAACAAAGGAGATTATTCTACAGCATCATTTAAGAAATTCAGGGATGGGAAAGCGCCGGCAGAGTTTAGCGTCTATATTGATGACGAGAACGGATTGCCTATGCTGGGGCAGCCTGAATCCTCCACCAAAGCCACCGCGGACTGCAACCCTGATAAATACGCCGTTATTGTCTCTGAAATGCCGATAATTGGCTATACTTATGGCGAGTTAAAAGATAAGATTGTCAAGACCGCCGGAAAGAGTCCCCAAACGGCAGAGAGATGGATAGCAGCAATGAGTAAAAGCGAAGTTGTTTCGGTAAGGGATGGCCGATATTATGACCCGGCAAAAGCTCTACCGAATACACAAAACGAGTTACCATTTTAGCTACCCTCATTTTACCCTCATTTTACCCTCATTTTACCCTCACGGGCAACCCTCATTTTTTACCCTCATTCCGGGTATTATTATCTATAGATAATACCCGATGAGTGAGGGTTGAAAATCCGAGTGAGGGTAACACCAACCCAAGGTCCCCAAAATATGAAAGTAGATGATATTATTGCCGAGGCTTTGAGAACCGGCACCGACATAACTCCCGATGACCGCAAGGAGTGGGCATTGTTCGCTTGCGCCCTGAAAGTGTTGGGATATGATGAATCTGATTTTGTCGCACTCTCCAACCTCCACGGCACAGACGCAAGCAAAAGCCGCAAGGTATGGAGGAGCGAGCGCACACCCCAACGGTATGTAAAGACCACTGAACAGGCAGAGAAGAAAATTGCCTACTTTGCCAAGCAGGCAGGGATGAATCTGAAGACCCGAGGATGGAACGGCATAGCGAGACGGAGACAGAACCGATGCACACGCCCACAGAGACCACCACAACCGCCACAATTACCGAGGGTATATGTTTGCCCCGAAGATATTGCGAAAGCAGCAAGCAAAGCCCCTTTGTCAACCCTATTCAATTTCCTTTGTCGCTCATTCAGTCCCGATGAGGTAAGCAGGATCTTCAACCTCTACCGAGTAGGAGCAACCCGCGAATTTGGATGCAATCCCGGAATGATGGGCACGGCATTTCCGTATATCGATTACTCAGGAAGATGCGTTGACGTGAAACTGATGGCTTATGACACCAACGGACACCGCCGCAAAAACGGATACTCTGCAAATTGGTATTTGGCAAAGGCGAAGTTAAACGACCGCCGGGCGCCGTGGCCGCTGTTCGGTGAGCATTTGTTGAATCTCAACCCCTCCGCGCCCGTGGCAGTAGTGGAGAGTGAGAAAACCGCTTTGATTGCGTCTATTGCTTTGCCGGGTTATGTATGGGTTGCTACAGGGAGTAAACAGAACCTCAACGCCGAAAGATGCCGGGCACTGAAAGGCCGTGCCGTCTATCTGTTCCCCGATGTGGATGGCGCGGAGGAATGGGCACGGCGAGGGCTGGAGTTGGCAAAGCAGGGATTTAGCGTATATAATTGCGCTGAGGTGGTAACCGAGAACGCAAAGAACGCCGGTGATGATATAGCCGACATAATATTGCAAAAGCTATGGCAATAACCCTCAACAAGAAGACGGTGCCGGACATTGTTGCCAACGCATACGGCTCCGGGCTGATCACGGCTGAATCTTCCTCAACCGTGGCAGTCTATCAGATTAGCCGCTATTGGCGTGAGCTGTTTCAGACAGCTACCCGGCACCGTTCCGAGTTACTACCGCAATGGAACGAGAAAGAAGTGGCAGCAGCCAAAGTTATAACGTCAGCTCTGTTATTCCTGGCAATGGAAGAATGCCGGAACGTGGAGCAGCTTATTATCGACACAGTAAACGCAGATGAAAAATAAACCTCAACGGCTGACGGAAAAACAGGAGCGTTTTTGCCGTCACTATCTCGACACGGACGGCAACGCCTCCGAAGCATACCGCATGAGCTATGACACCTCAAAGATGCAGCCCTCGACCGTGCATTACAGCGCATGGGAGTTGATGAACAACCCAAAGATAACCCAAAGGATTGACGAACTCAGAGCAGACCGCCGAAAAGCCACAGAGGAGCAGCGCAAAGAGATTGAGGCCCGGTTGATGGACATTATCACCGCCGACCCCTCAGAACTCTATTACACCGACCCCTCCACCGGACAGGCGAGAATCCGCCAGCCGTGGCAGCTTTCAAAGAAGATGCGCCACGCCGTCAAGGCTATCAGGGGAAAGGGTGAAAATGTTTCTTACGAGCTGCACGGCAAAATTGAGGCGGCACGGCTGTTAGGCTCATGGAACGGATGGGATGCACCTCAACAGCTCGATGTGAGACAGTGTAACGCCGTGATGGGTGAGTTACGAATTGGTTTCGATGATGGCGATGACTAAAGACAATGCCGAAGTTGAGGTGATCTTGGGACAGATAGTAGCCAAGGCGAACAATTATCAAGCCGTGCCGGACGGCGCCGGAGGCAGACGGATGATTAAGAACTCCAGAGTAAGGGCCTATGAGAAGAACTTTCTCAAGCAATGCAAGCTCTATGCCGGACGGATGATTGACCGACCCTTTGAGTTGATTGTGGCAGTTTACTACATGCACAACAATTTCGACCTCGATAACAGCCTGAAAACCCTTTTGGATTGTCTCCAATATGCCGAGGCAATCACGAATGACAATCTTTGCACCCGGATTGTTGCCGATAAGCGGATAGATCCCTATCGCCCGAGAGTGGAGTTTTCAATCATACCCGAACCCGCGCCGCCGTCTTTGTTCGATGAATGCAGCTGAGACGCACGGAAACGGGGCAAATTCCGCGCTTGCCGTCTCAAACGATAAGTTAACCCGTGAGGAATGAAACAACGCCTCACGGGCTTTATTTTGCCGTGTCGGAATAGGATAAGATAAGGGTAAGATGAGACCAAGGTAAAAGCGGCTGAATTTAGGCGCATAATCGCACGGATGAGGGATTGTGCCACCCGATAATGTAAATGCCCACAGTAGCCAAGAGAAGAAGCCACAGCGGCACGCAAAAGGCGTGAGCCGACAAGACCCACGCCCGACACCTCAACGGAGGCTGTAAATATCATTTCCTCATGTTCCGGCAATGCTGCAACACTTGCGCCGCATTGCAGAACCATTTGCCGTTTTGCACATTGTTCGGCTTATGCGCTTCAATCTTCCCGGCGGCAATAAGGTCCTCCAATTTCTTAACGCCGCCGACAATCTTTGCCGATAGATCTTTGCTGAAGTATTCATTTGACATTACGGCAAGAATATTCTCAGGAGAATCTCTTTGGGGTTGACTGATGTAATCTGAAATTTTCCCACTTTGGCCGGTTATTCGACATGCAGATGAATGGGTTTGCCACAATGGGGGCAGGTGATTGAAGTTCCGTCAGCTTTGGGAGCCTCAAACAGTTCAGCCACCGACACGCCAAGAGCAGCGGCGATTTGATTAAGCCTCTCTAATGTGGGATTGCCGTTAAGGGATTGTGATAATGCTCCCTCACTCAGATTCAAACGGGCAGCAAGCTCTTTCGCCGTCACTTCCTTTTCTTTTAATAAGTCTTTTACTCTCATAGTTTCGATATAGTTAAACTCTGTTTCAAGTGCAAAGATAGGGTAAAATTTAGATGTAATGAAATAATAAGTGTTAAAAATTGGGACAAACCTAAATTTTAAGGGTAAATTATTTGGTGGTTAATTTCGGAATAGCTAAATTTGCAACATCAAAATAATGATAAACCGAAATATCAACCCTCTAAAACCCCGGAACAATGAGCAACGAAAGAAAATCAACTCTCCGCAACGTGATGAGCCTCGCATGGCAGTTTGTAAAGCGCAACGGTCTCTCGCTCTCCGAAGCCCTCACAATCGCATGGCGCAATATCAAGCTCCGCGCCGCTATGAGCAACCGCATTGTACGTTTCTACTTCCGCAAAGTAGACGGCACGATTCGCGAGGCTTACGGCACACTCGCCGAGCGTCTGACCCCGGCCACCGCCGGAACCTCAACCCGCCGGACCAATGACACGGTGCAAACATACTTCGACACTGAGAAACAGGAATGGCGTTGCTTTAAAAAAGCCAACCTCTACGCACTGAACTAATCAACCCGGCACGGATGGGACGGAGGGGAACACCCTCCCGACCTTTCCGGCCACATCAACAATACAAACAATCAAAACAGCATAGACATGAAGCAGAACCGCAACCACAGACCGGGCAGAGACGCCCGCCGACTCCGCCGCATGGAGGATAAGTTAGACATCATCCTCTCAGACCTCAACCGCATACACACACGCCTAAACTGGCTACAGTCGCAAATCAATTCCCGCAATGAGCTGGAGATGGATGTGGCAATTAACCGCCTCAACCTCTCCGCTCAGAGAATGAAAGAAATGACAGACAAGGAGCTGCAAGCAGTAAGAGAACGCTATGGAACGCCCGGCATTTGACCGCCTGTTAACGGCTCACTTTGCCGTGATCGAAGCCTCTGCGAAGAAGTATGCAAGGATTTACAGATTTTACCACGAGTGGGAGGACCTATTGCAAACCGCATTATTGAAGATGCTCCGATTTGCCGACCTCTACGACCCCGACAAAGGGGAATTATTGCCGTGGGCTTGCGTGATAATCTGCAACACGATTAAGACCCGCATAACCCAATCTATGACTATGCCGAACATGGAGGAATTAAACGCCCTCATCATAGATTGCACACCGGCGCCATATGATTGTGACCCTCTGAATGATCTACAATTGGCATTCATCACAGCCAACATCAATCAGGAAACACAGCTCTTTGCGGATGGCTACACTTACGCAGAGATAGCCAAGTTACAAGGATTCAGCAGCAAGGTAACAGCCAAAAACCGCATAGACAAATGCGCCGACAGATTGAGCCGGATATTAGGATTTGACAAAACACCTGGGCGGCGTGTGCGCAATGTAGCCGTGACAGATAATATTTTTTGAACTCAATGAACATTTATCGAGTTTGTCAGTAACAAATATTGCCAACCGTTCATCATCAAATCATCATCTGCGGTTGACAACGTGATGATGTGAGCCTATTCCGTTCCGGGGGTAGGCTCATTCATTTTTGCCGTGTCCCGGATTCTCGCTAACTTTGAGGTATGATAACAGAACCAATCGACCCACGGCAAGCATACATCGACAAGTACGAAGAACCGGCGCACCATATTGCGGCGTTGCTGAGCGCGAATATCATCACGCTCGACATACGACCCCGGCTGTTATACCCGTTGGCCGACGCTGGAGTTAAGACCGTGGCCGATCTGTTACGGCTCTATCGCTCCGGATTGATAAGCATCCGCAATATTGGAGTGTCCGCAGCGGCCGAGATAGAGCAGATATTGAGCCGTGCCGACCTCATCAATGTAGACCCAAAGCAAAAAGAATGGGCGTGATTTTGAGGACCGGTCCCGATTGATTACCTTTGCAGTATCGAAAGCCCGCTCAGGGGCATAAACTTTGCCTTTTGTTACTATTTTGTTACCCACCCAAGTAATTGAGTGGGCTTTCTTTTTGTGTAGCAATAAGTTGTGATACTAAGAAAACATTTTTGGATACGATCGGGCAGACTCGTATGGCATAGACTGTATGCGTATGCAAGGCGCAATGGTTATTTTTACTGCAAATATCAAGCGAATCCTCCGATTGAGCTGACAGAAGCTCTTTATGATAGCCTGAACCCCTCCAAATGAAGCAAATACGGCCAATATGAGGCCTTTTCAAGGCAATTAACCGGCCAAAATATAAACTCGCCAAATCCTCGGATAAGGACCTGGCGAGTTCTTGATTTTTAGTCTCGCTTAAGAGCAACCTGAAATATGATTACTTTTTCAGTGCCCTCTTGCAAAACCCGCGTTTTTTATTCGTATTCCTCAATCATGTTTTCTTCCGGTTCGGGGAGGTCTTTCGGACCCCACTTTTTCAGGACGAGGATGCTTACTTCGTAGAGACCGTAGATGGGGATGGTTACCAATACCAGCGTAAAGAGGTCGGGCGGCGTAATTATGGCTGCTATCACCATTATCATCACCAGCGCGTAGGGGCGGTAGCGTTTCAGCAATATATGCCGGAGGCAGGAATGCCTCCGTTCCATAAAACCTCCGTTCCATATAAAAAGGAGACACCCCACCGGTGGGGTGTCTCCTTTGTGGGTTTCTTTAGGTCGGCGCGGATTAGTACATGCCGGCGTATTTCAGGATTTCGGGGCGGTATTCGAAGTGCATTGTGTCGTAGTGGTACCAGGCGCCGCCCCAGATGAAGCCGTGTTTGCGGAAGATTTCTACTATCTGGCGCGGTATGCGGTTGGCGTATTTTATCTTGGTGGTTTCCTTGGCGCCTTTGTTTTTCCAGAGCCAGTAGTCGGAGTGGTCTACGCCGATGTCGAAGGCAATGCCGTAGCTGTGTGCGCTCTGCCGTTTTGCGCCGCGCACGGTGCGCCAGTAGAAGGTGCCGGAGCTTTTGAGGTATTTCTTGAGTTCGGGGTATTTGGCCAGTTCGGCGGCCACTTTCTTCAGTTGCTCTGCGGCGCCGTTGACGTTGGTGAACTGCACTGTCTGTCCGAACCATGGGACGTTGACGAGGTGTCGGCGCACTTCGGCTGCGCTGCCTCCGTACATCATCTTGAAGAACTCTTCGTTACGCGAGCGGCCGGCATCGGCGAGGTATTCGGGCGCGGCGGCCGGTTCCACGTATTTGGTGTAGAACATATCTTCGAGGTCGGAGTTGTCGAGCATCTCTTCGAACCCTTTTTCGCGACCGTCGTCGTAGAGGATTTTCTTGCCGTTTTTCATCACGATGTACCCGTTTTCATAACCTTTGACCCAGTCGGGGTAAGCATCCATCAGTGCTTTCGCGCCCGTGGGGATGCCCTCTTTTGTAGTTTTGCCGACTTCTGATTTACCATGGTTTTTCTGGTCGGCTACGCCGAGGGAATTTGCTTCGCCGGCATTGTCGGCTGTTGCGGCCGCGGCTTCGTTGGCCTCGGCGGCACGTGCCGTATCCAGCTTCCCGGACGATGAGGAGTTACAGGCTATCACTACTGCCGAGCAGGGGAGCAGTGCGCACACCAGTAGCGTTAGCAAATGTTTAAATTGCTTATTCATAACTCTTTATGAGTTCGATATTATGTCGTTCAAGTTCGGAGAAATAGTTTAGCGGTATTTCGCGGTATTGCGGTACATACCAGCCGAACCGGCTGAAATGAGCGCGGAGGTCTGCGCTCTTGAAGATGTAGCCGTGGCGGGCATAGATGGTATTGCGCATCAGTCGCAGTTCAGCTTTGCTGTAGCCGGCAAGATCGGCGCCTGTCAGCCTGCGGTTCATCACCATGTCTGTATAATCGATGCCGTCATACGATGAGCCGACTTTTGCCGGAGCAGATTGTGTTTTCGGAGCCGGTGCGGCAGCGGTGTTTCCCCCTTCGAATTTCTGGATGTATGCGATATTCTCTTTTTCAACGGGGCTCAACAGGTTGTCTACGTTCGAAGAAGTGGGGTGATACCAGGGGAAATTGCCGAAATATTCGGTGAGGTCTTCACTCTTGAACTTGTAGCCGTGACGGGCGAAGATGGAGTTGCGCATTAGTCGCAAGTCGCCGGCCGTTTTGCCGGAAAGGTCTTCGGCGGTGACTTTGCGCTCGCCGAGCCAGTCATACATCGTGGGGTCGAGTCCGTCTGATGCTTGTGTCTGTCCGATTTGTTCTGTCTGTTCGGTCTGCGCCTTGTTTTCGTCAGAAACGTAGATTACTGCTAATACGATAATGGCGCAGATCAGCACGCAGGCTATCGCTATTACGGAGATGATGAGAGTCTTATTTGCGGCCTGGGGACGCGGCGGCTGCGGCATCATCTGTGTGTGGTTGTCCGGGTTTCCGTATGTAAAATTGGTTCCGCACATGGGGCAGACCGGGCTGTTGTCGGGAATTTGGTTATGGCAGATGGGGCAAATCATATCTTGATGCAGGTTTATAATATTAGTAGCATATATAATAAAGGTGTCGTTTGGAGAGTAATGACAATGCAAAATTAGCTAAAAATTACAAAACTGCAAAATAATTAACAGATTTTTTGTAGTTTTCTCGGCTCGCAGTGTGCTTTCAGCTAAGATAGCTATCATAGCTAAATTAGTTAACGGGGGATAAAAAGAAAAAAAGGGGGAAACCTGCGAGAGGTTTCCCTTGGTAGCCGATCCGGGACTCGAACCCGAGTCTCCACCGTGAGAGGGTGGCGTGCTAACCGCTACACTAATCGGCCGTTGTTATCGTTGTTTTGCGGTGCAAAGTTACTGCCTTTTTTCGGTTCCACCAAATTTTTTATCAAAAAAATGCGTCCGTTAGCGCGATTTTTTGTAATTTCGCATACCGAAGCTGAACAACGCCGCGCCGGATGGCGTTGTTTCAGATGTGTAACTATCTAATAACAAGAAAAATACAATTATAAGAGATGAAAAAAGTAGCATTTGCCTCTGACCATGCCGGTTATGAGCTGAAACAGAAGTTAATCGATTATATGAAGGGCAAACGGTATGAACCCGTTGACTTCGGTACGCGCAGCACAGAGTCGTGCGACTATCCCGACTACGCGCATCCCGCCGCCGAAGCGGTGGAAAAAGGGGAGTGCGCCTTCGGAATCTGCATGTGTGGTTCCGGCGAAGGGATGATGATGACGCTCAACAAGCATCAGGGCATCCGCGCCGCCCTTTGCTGGATTCCCGAAGTGGCCGCGCTTGCAAAACAGCACAACAATGCCAACATCCTGACGCTTCCGGCACGTTTCGTGACTTACGAGGAGGCGGTGAAAATCGTGGATGCCTACCTCGAAGCCAAATTCGAGGGTGGACGTCACGAGCGCCGAATCGCCAAAATACCCGTAAAATGCGAGTGTCATGAATGACGCATTTGTCATCGCTCTCCGCGGCGTGCGTTTTTACGCGCGCCACGGGGTGATGGCGCAGGAGAAAACAGTCGGCAACGAGTTTACGGTCGACCTTTCTGTGCGCGTTCCAGTTTCGGACGGTGCGCGGCATGATGAGCTGGAAGGTACGGTCTCGTATGCCGATGTCTATGATATGTTGTCGGAGGTAATGAAAGTGCCGTCGGCGACACTCGAGCACCTTTGCCTGCGCATAGCATCGGTAATGAAAACCTGTTTTCCGGATGTCACAGGCGGCGAAGTGACGGTAACGAAGGTCGCGCCGCCCATTCCCGGATTTTCAGGCAGTGCGAGTGTAAGCTACACATTTTAAGAGGGTTATAAAATAGTTGCAAAAAATCTCAAAAAAAAGTGGCCGAAAAATTTGGTGGAACCGAAAAAAGGCAGTAACTTTGCACTCGCAAAACGGAAACGAATTGCGATACAAAACAACGTTGGTTCGCTAGCTCAACTGAATAGAGCATCTGACTACGGATCAGAAGGTTACAGGTTTGAATCCTGTGCGAATCACAAGGGAGTCTTTCAGTGATGAAAGGCTCCTTTGGTGTATATGCCCCCCTGAGGGTACGGAATGATCATAAAACGGCCCCAGAGGGGTTCTTGTGAAAAAATTAGTATGCACAAGGAAATTTTACGCTATTATTTGTATTATAGTAAAGGTGTTTTTCCACCGAAGGGGGCTTCCCCTCTGGCATTACTAATTAATCAAGGTTACAATGAAAACCATAGAAGAAGCTAAACGCGAAATCATATTGCTCAACATAAGCGGCCAGGACCAGCGCGGCGTCTCGGCCACGATAACTGATATTCTGGCGCGCAACGATGCGGTTATTCTCGACATAGGCCAGGCCGACATACACCACAACTTGTCGCTCGGCATCCTCTTCATGACCGACAGCAGCCGAAGCGGTGAAATCTTCAAACAGCTAATTTTTAAGACCAACGACCTCAAGGTGCAGATAAATTTCAGTATCGTCGAGGAGTCGGATTACGAAAAATGGGTGGGTATGCAAGGCAAGAACCGCTACATCATCACCATTCTGGGACGCCGTCTCACGGCTCTTCAGATTTCAAAAGTCACGAGAGTGATTTCAGATCAGGGTTTGAACATAGACGCCATACGCCGCCTCACGGGCCGTATCCCCATAGCCGCCAACGAACGGCAGTTGGACAAGTCGTGCATAGAGTTCTCGGTGCGTGGCACGGCGAAGGACCGAGAGACGATGCAACGCCAATTCATGGAAATGGCAGCCAAGCTGAACTTCGACATCTCCATGCAGCAAGACAACATGTACCGCCGCTCGCGGCGCCTTATCTGCTTCGATATGGACTCGACCCTCATCCGCACCGAAGTAATCGACGAGCTGGCCGACCGCGCCGGAGTGGGCGACAAGGTACGCGCCATCACAGAATCGGCCATGCGCGGAGAGATAGACTTCACCGAGAGCTTCAGGCGTCGCGTGGCATTGCTCAAAGGACTCGATGTCTCGGTCATGAAGGAAATTGCCGAAAACCTGCCGATTACCGAAGGAGTGGAACGCATGATGAAAGCCCTGAAGCGCTCCGGCTATAAGACGGCAATCCTTTCCGGCGGATTTACCTACTTCGGTGAATATCTGAAACGTAAGTTCGGCTTCGACTATGTTTACGCCAACGAACTGGAAGTGGGGGAGGACGGTAAACTTACCGGCCGTTATATCGGCGATGTGGTGGACGGACGCCGCAAGAAGGAGTTGCTCCGTCTTCTGGCACAGGTCGAGAACATCAATATAGCACAGACCATTGCAGTGGGTGACGGCGCCAACGACCTGCCGATGCTTTCGGAAGCCGGACTGGGAATTGCCTTCCATGCCAAACCGAAAGTTAAGGCCGAAGCGGGTCAGAGTATTTCCACCATCGGCATCGACGGTGTGCTCTACTTCCTCGGCTTCAAGGATTCCTACATGGAGGAATGACCGCCTTCGCCGTTTCCTCTCCCTTTCACTATAAACATCAAGACTATGAAAACATACCTGACCCTGCTGATGCTGTGCCTGTCGCTGACTCTTACCTGCCGCGCCGAGCGCGTCGGGATAGTGCTCAGCGGCGGCGGAGCCAAGGGGATTGCCCACGTTGCATTTCTCAAAGCATTGGAAGACAACGATATACCTGTAGATTACGTCACCGGTACATCCATGGGCGCCATCGTGGGTGCGCTTTACTCCATAGGATACACGCCGGAGGAGATGCTGCGTCTTTTCACGTCAAAGGAGTTCGCCGACTGGAGTTCCGGAACGCTCTCGCGCGACAAGGAGTACTTCGTGCTCACCAACCGCAAGAATCCCAAGATGTTCAACATCAATCTCTCTCCTCGGGACTCCGTGAACAACCTTTTCAGCTACATCCCGGCCAACCTCATCCGCCCTGTGCCGATGAATATGGAGTTCCTGAAACTCTTCGGCCCGTATACGTTGCAATGCGGCGGTGACTTTGACCGTCTTTTTGTGCCGTTCCGCTGCGTGACGAGCGATATTTACCACAAGCACAAGGTGGTGTGCCGCGACGGCGACCTCGGCGAGGCCGTTCGCCAGTCCATGAGTTTTCCGCTGGTGTTCAAGCCGATAGAGCGTAACGGAGTGCTTGTCTATGACGGCGGTATATATGACAATTTCCCGGTGGACGTAATGGCCGACGAATTCCATCCGGACGTGATGTTGGGCTCTAATGTCTCTGGCCCGGATGGCAAACCCATCTCCGGCAACGTATATTCCCAACTCGAGGACATGATAATCCAGAACAACGATTACGATCTCCCTGACTCGTTAGGTTACAAGATAGACATGCCGGTTCAGCAGTTTGGCGTGCTCGACTTCGCGAAGGCTCGGGAAATCTACGACATCGGCTACAAGACCACCGTTGCGCATCTCGACAGCATAAAGGCGCGCGTAGCCGCACGTCGTCCGCGAGCCGAAGTGCAGCAACGGCGCAGCCGCTTCAACGCAGCCACGCCTGCGCTCGACTTCGACACCGTGCGCGTGGAAGGCACAGACGCAATGCAGTCAAATTTCATAAAATACCTCTTCCCGGCTTCCGAAGGAAAACCGTTGGGAATCAATCAGGTGGAGGATTCGTACTACCGTCTCGTGAGCGGGCCGAACGTCAGCGACCTCGACCCGCGCCTCGAAATGAAAGACGGCCATAACATCCTCACCCTTAAGACCGACCTCAACGACAAATGGAACATAGGCTTAGGGGCATGGCTCACCACCGCCACCAACTCGATGCTGTTCCTCACAGGTAGCTACAACACCTTGCGGTTCAATGCTTTCGACGTCTCGCTGAGCGGATGGCTGGGGCAGTCGTATGCCGCGCTGACGGGTGACTTCAAGTTCCATCCCTTCCATCATATCGGCACTACCGTGGAGTTCCAGGGAGTCCTCCAGCGTCTAAAATACTATAACGACCAGGTGCTCTTCTTCAACAGCGACAACCCCTCGTTCCTTACAGACCACGAAAATTACTTCAAGGTGCGGTTCATCAGGGAATTGAGTCGTAGCAGCATATTCTTCGCGAGCGCAGGCTATTGCTACCGCTACAGCGACTACTATTCGGGCGAGCGCGAAGAGGCGGAACATCTTAAACGAGACAAAAGCCAGTTCCGCATCTGGGCACTCCAGGCCGGCGTGGAAAGCAACACGCTCGATGACCAGCTCTATCCCTGCATGGGTAGCGAATACTATGTAAAAGGAGCCTTCTCCCACCAGCAGCAGCGCTTCCTGCCACACGGGGAGGCCGGCGAGCGCCGGTTCAACGGCGGTTTCCGAGGCGTCATCTCTGCGCGTTGGAGGGAGTACTTCCGCCTGGCATCGATGTTTATTCTCGGCGCTTCGGTGCAGGGAGCGGCCACGTTAGGGCCGCTCAGCCAGCCATACGTTTCCGAAATAATCCAGTCGCCCGACTTTGCGCCCACACCCTCGATGGTGAACTATTACAATCCGGCTTTCCGCAACCCCAACTACGCGGCCGTAGGGCTGATGCCTGTCTTCACTCCGGTAAAGAACCTTCAGGCCAGGGCCGACCTTTATCTATTTGAGGGGATACGCACCGTGCGCCCCGACAAGGGAGACCGCGCACGATATGGACGTTGGCTCGCCGACCCGCAGTTTTTCGGCGAACTGGCCGTAGTTTACAACTTCCCTTTCGCCTCTCTCTCGGTCTACGGCAACTATATGAGTCGGCCGTCGCGTAATTGGAATTTCGGCATTTCCTTCGGACTTCTCTTCCCCGCACCGAGATTCTTCTGAGAGGGAATTTGCAGGAATCAGGAAAAATTGCTAACTTTGTTGGCGGCGAGCGGCTGTTCCGCACGCCGCATTAACAAGCACCTGCAAATGAACGATTTCCCTTTCGTGCACCTCCACGTGCACTCACAATACAGCCTGCTCGACGGCAAGGCTTCCATCTCCGGCCTGGTGGACCGCGCCATTGAGTACGGTATGCCCGGTATCGCCCTTACCGACCACGGTAACATGTTCGGTATCAAGGAATTTTTCAACTATGTGGACAAGGTTAACTCCAAGCGTCCGGAAGGGGAAAAGTTCAAGCCGATACTCGGTTGCGAGATGTATGTTGCCATGGAGCATCTCAACGAACATCTCAGCAAGAGCGACAACGGCTACCATCTCATCGTGCTTGCCAAAAACGAAAAGGGCTACCACAACCTCATAAAGCTCGTTTCCAAAGCATGGACCGAAGGAATGTACTACAAACCGCGTACCGACCGCTGGGAATTGGAAAAACACCACGAAGGGCTTATAGTCTGCTCGGCGTGCCTCGGTGGAGAGGTGCCGCAGCATATCCTCTCCGGCAACGTCGCTCTGGCCGAAGAGCGCGTACTCTGGTTCAAGAAGGTGTTCGGCGACGACTATTACCTTGAACTGCAACGCCATAAGACTGATAAACCCAACGCAAACTACGAGGTGTATCCCGAGCAGCAAAAGGTGAACAAGGTGCTGCTTGAATTTGCCCAAAAGCATAATATTAAGGTAGTCGCTACCAACGACGTGCACTTCGTGGATGAAAACGATGCCGAGGCGCATGACCGCCTTATTTGTATCTCTATGCAGAAGCGCTTCAACGATTCGCGGATGCACTATTCCAAGCAAGAGTGGCTTAAAAGCACCGAGCAGATGCAGCAGATTTTCGCAGATGTGCCTGAAGCGCTCGAAACCACGCGCGAAATCTTCGACAAAGTGGAGGTCTATTCCATTGACCATGCTCCCATCATGCCGACGTTCGACATCCCGGAAGACTTCGGCACCGAGGAGGAATACCGACAGCGTTTCACTGAAAAAGACCTCTTCGACGAGTTTACGCAAGACGAGCACGGCAATGTCGTGCTCTCGCAAGAGGAGGCCGACAAGAAGATAAAGCGGCTTGGCGGTTACGAAAAGATTTACCGTCTGAAACTTGAAGCCGATTATCTGAAGAAACTCACCATGGAGGGAGCAAAGGGCCGTTACGGCGACCCGATTTCCGACGAAGTGGCCGAGCGTCTCAACTTCGAGCTATATATAATGAAGACCATGGGTTTTCCGGGTTACTTCCTCATAGTGCAGGACTTCATCAATACGGCACGCAACGAGCTTGGCGTCTCAGTAGGGCCGGGCCGTGGCTCCGCCGCCGGCTCCGCCGCCGCTTACTGCCTCGGTATCACCGACATTGACCCCATTAAATATGACCTGCTGTTCGAGCGTTTCCTGAACCCTGACCGTATTTCGCTCCCTGATATTGATGTGGACTTCGATGACGACGGCCGCTATGAAGTGCTGAAATACGTCACCCGCAAATACGGTGAGGAAAAAGTGGCGCACATCATCACCTACCAGACCATGGCCACGAAAACCTCCATCAAGGATATGGCCAAAATCATGGAGGTGCCTCTGCCTGAGTCCAACAGACTGGCGCGACTTATCCCCGACAAAATAAATGCCCCGGACGGCTCGTCGCCGAAAGTCAACTTCAAGAACTGCCTTAAATACATACCCGAATTTGCCGCCGAAGAGAACAATCCCAACGAGGGTATCCGCGAGGTGATGAAGTATGCACCGCAGCTCGAAGGCACGGTGCGCACTACCGGCGTGCACGCCTGTGGCGTCATTATTTGCCGCGACGACATCACCGACTGGGTGCCCGTCATGATGGGTACCGACGCCGACGGCACCAAGGTTATCTCCACACAATACGAAGGTAGTGTCATCGAGCAGACCGGCCTCATAAAGATGGACTTTCTTGGCCTCAAGACTCTCACCATCATCAAGGAAGTGCTGGCCAATATCCGCAACTCACGCGGCATAGACGTGGACATAAACCATATTCCGCTTGACGACCCCGCCACCTTCAAACTTTACTGTGAAGGGAACACTACTGGTACCTTCCAGTTCGAATCTGCCGGTATGCAGAAGTCGCTGCGCGACCTTCAGCCTTCCAAATTCGAGGATCTCATAGCCATGAATGCCCTCTACCGTCCGGGTCCTATGGACTATATCGGCGACTTCATAGACCGCAAACACGGCCGCAAACCCATTGTCTACGACATACCCGTGATGGAGAAGTACCTCAGCGATACCTACGGCATTACCGTCTACCAGGAACAGGTCATGCTCCTGTCGCGACTGCTTGCTAACTTCACCCGCGGCGAGAGCGACGCCCTGCGCAAGGCCATGGGTAAGAAACTGCGCGACAAGCTGGACCACATGAAGCCCAAGTTCATAGAGGGTGGGAAAGCAAACGGCCACGACCCCGAGGTGCTTGAAAAAATATGGGGCGACTGGGAAAAGTTTGCTTCATACGCCTTCAACAAGAGCCACGCCACCTGCTACTCATGGGTGGCATACCAGACGGCTTATCTCAAGGCCAATTACCCGGCGGAATATATGGCCGGCATCATGAGCTGCAACCTCGCAGACAGCTCCAAGCTCAAGAAGTTTATGGACGAATGCCGCAAGATGGGCATCGTGGTGAAAGGCCCGGACATCAACGAGAGTTACGAGAAATTCTCGGTCACTAACAAGGGAGAGGTGCGCTTCGGCCTTGGCGGCGTCAGGGGTATGGGTTCGAGCGCCGTCAGCGCCATTATCGACGAGCGCACCAAGAATGGACCCTTCAAGGATATTTACGACTTTGTGGAGCGCGTCAACCTCAGCTACTGCAACCGCGGTGCCATTGAGGCGCTGGCACTCTGCGGCGCTTTCGACTGCTTCACCGATATGTGCCGTGAAATGTTTGTGCACCCTATGTTCGACTCCACTTATTCCGACATGCTTGTGAAGTATGGCCAGCAGTTCCAGAACGACAAGAACAACGCGCAGGCGTCCCTCTTCGGCGATATGCTGGAGATGGAAACTAACAAGCCTCCATATCCGGTAGTGGAGCGGTGGAGCGACCTCAAGCGTCTTGAAGAGGAGAAACGCCTTGTTTCCATCTACCTTTCGGCCCACCCCCTCGACAAGTATTATATGGACGTGACTTACGGCTGCAATTGCCCGTGCGCCGAGTTTGAAAGCCGCGAGCCGCAGACACCGCAGGAAATACGCGGCCCCATGTCCCGGCCCTC
>OHBJ01000903.1_pt1 | contig 20188 bp, 15 predicted proteins | sample 1577241 | NCBI WGS metagenome assembly OHBJ01 (sample SAMEA3541594, study PRJEB24748) | human gut metagenome | biome: human gut; feature: human-associated habitat; material: faeces | place: China | collected 2012 | reverse complement strand
TGCACCTCGTGTAACTCCATCACGGAGTGCGGCAGTGAAGTGGCCGTCAGCGGCGGCGCCAACGGCGGCGGCATCCTGGGCAAGAACCACAGCAGCAGCACCGTGGTCACCATCAGCGCCTGCTACAACACCGGCGACATCAGCGGCAAGGCGCGGGCCGGCGGCATCAGCGGCGGCAACACCGGTGAGGTAAACATCAGCGACTGCTACAACACCGGCAGCATCACCGGCGGCAGCTACGCAGGCGGCGGTATCCGCGGCTATTACGGCGGCTTCGAGGGCACGGTGGCCAACTGCTACAACAGCGGCGCCGTTACCGGCACCAATACCGGCGCTATCGCCCCGGGCGCCAACAGCAGAATCAGCAACTGCTTCTATCTGGACAGCGGCACGGACGGCAACAGCGGCGCGGCGGCGCAGACCGCCCAGCAGCTGCAGGAGCTGGCCATCAGCGACGCCTTTGAGCATGTGGCGGGCCGCAACGGCGGCATGCCGGTGCTGAAGTGGCAGAAGCTGACGCCGGTGGTCAAGGAGCCCGTGCTGGCCCAGAACGTGGAGTTCGGGCTGGAGCAGGTGCATCTCACCAGCTCCTCCGCCGTGGAGGTGGAGGATGGCGTGGGCATGCTGGCCTCCTCCCAGCTGACGTGGGACGCGGTGGACGGCGCGGAGGGGTATGTCATCACCCTGTGGCGGCAGACCGCAGAGCTTGTGGAGGGCGAGGACTACACCCAGATGGTGCTGGCCCGCGCCACGGCCTTTACCGCCAACGGCACTGAGACCGACTATGACTGCGCCGCCGAGCTGGCGGAGCAGGGCGAGGGCGTGTACTACGCCACGGTGACGGCAGTGGTGGACGGCGCGTACACCGAGCCCTCTCTGGAGTACGTGGACGAGCATGTGGCGGGCTATCAGATGCCCTATGACCGCATGTCCACCGTCACCAATGTGAAGTGGGAGGGTACGGTCCTGCACTGGGACAAGAAGCCCTATTTCACGGCGGAGCAGATCTACACCATCCTGCTGTCCATTGTAGAGGACGATGGCAGCTATCGCACCCTGACCCCCGTGGAGGTGTCGGGAAATGCGGGCATGGCGGATCTGGGCAACACCTTCGCCGCCGGGCGGCGCTATGCCGCGCAGGTCATCGCCCACTCCGACGCGGACATCCTGGAGACAATGGGCCTGACGGACAGCCGCCCGTCCCAGGCGGTCATCTATGACGGCAGCGGCACGCCGGAGGTACCGGACGACCACGACGACACGTGGGTCGCCATCACCTCCGCCCAGCAGTGGATCGACCTGGCCAACGTGGAGGATCTGCCCTCCGATCCCGCAGACAGCAGCTCCGACAGCCAGCAGAAGGTGGAGTGGAGCAAGAAATACTATCTGGCCAACGATCTGGACTTCTCCCAGCTGTCGGCGGCCTATCAGACCAAGACCAAGTCCATCGGCAACACCACCAACCGGTTCAACGGCGTGCTGGACGGCAACGGATACGTCATCCGCGGCCTGACATTGAGCAACTATGACTCCGGCCTGTTCTGGTACGTGGGGGCCAGCGGCTATATCTACGATTTGAAGGTGGAGAACGCCAACGTGCTGTTCTCCGACAACGCGGCGGTGCTGGTACACAACAACTACGGCCTCATGGAGCAGTGCGCCGTGGTGAACACCAACATCACCGCCGACACCGGCGCGGTGCTGGGCGGCATGGTCAGCCGGAACTACGGCACCATCCGCGACAGCTATGTGGAGGGCGGTACGCTGACCTCCAACTCCGCTACCTCCACGGGCCACGCGGGCTTCGTGGGCGCCAACGAGGAGGGCGGCCTCATCGAGCGGTGCTGGACCTCCATGAGCGTCAGCACCCAGAGCGATTACGCCGGCGGCTTTGTGGGTCTGGGCTACGGCGGCACCATCCGCAACTGCTTCGCACTGGGGAACGTGTCGGGGCGCGGCTATTCCGGCGGCTTCGTGGGACGCTCCGTATTCCAGGGCAACGCCTATGAGAGCTGCTACGCTGCGGGTATCGTCACGGTGACGGGCGCAGAGGGCAACGGCTTCATCGGCGGCAACAAGCCGGACAGCGCCTTCCAGTACGACCAGTCTGAGGGCGTGTGGAACTGCTACTACAACAGCGAGAACACCGGCGCTCACGGTTACGGCGCGGAGCCGCGAACCGGCATGCAGATGCGGCTGGCGGACTTCGTGCGGGAGCTGGGCAGCGGCATCTGGACCCGCGACGACGCGGTGAACGGCGGCCTGCCCTATCTCACCACGGTGAAGGCGCCGGAGACGGCCAAAACCGCGGACATCACCGTACACGTGGCCGTGGTGACGTATGACAAGGAGACGTACACCTTCGACTTCGACCACAAGAGCGTGGTGGATGTCACCGTGGGGAGCACGGGCAACACCCGCGTGGTGGACGTGATGGACGCGGCTCAGGCGCAGGGCAAGCTGACGTACAGCTACTCCACCACCGCCACCTTCGGACGGTTCATCCACACCATCAACGGCCATGCGGTCAACGCGCCGGACGGCTGGATGTTCACCATCAACGACGCCCTGTCCAACGTCAGCGCCTCCACGGCGTCGGTGAAGGACGGCGACAGGGTGCTGTGGTTCGAGGGCACCACCGAGAACCAGTTCCAGGGCCCGCTGTGGGCGGAACTGGACGGCAGCACCATCCAGTGGGAGACCATTTCCACCGTGGCGGAGCTTCAGGCGCTGGCGGCGTCCAAGGACCCCGCAGTGCTGGCGAAGAACTACAAGCTGGCCAGGGATCTGGACCTGTCGGGCGTGACGTTCTCCGGCATCGGCAGCGCGTCCGCGCCCTTTACGGGGATGTTTGACGGCCAGGGCCACACCGTGTCCCATGTGACGGTGAAGGGCGGCGACAACGCCGGATTCTTCAATGTGACGCTGGGCGCGGTCATCAAGAACCTGCATCTCAGCGATGTGAACGTCACCGGCGGCAGCCGCGTGGGCGGCCTGGTGGGCTGGGCCCAGGCAGAACTGGACCGTCAGGATATGGCGGGCAGCAAGGCCGGCCTTGCCGGCAGCTGCACCGTGTCCGGTACGGTCAGCGGCAGCCGCGCCGTGGGCGGTCTGGTGGGCCTGAACGAGGGGCTCAGCGATCAGGAGACCATGTTCTCCGTGGCCAGCGCCGTGGATAAGTGTACCGCCGCCGTCAGCGTCTCCGGCAAGGAGAAGGTGGGCGGCCTGGTGGGCGAGAACAGCGGCAGCATCACCAAGAGTGCCGCGCAGGGCAGCGTCACCGCGCCGGATGGCGTGATGGTGGGCGGCTTTGCCGGCGACAACAGCGGCGGCATCTACGACAGCCATGCCGAAGGCGAGGTGCGGGGCAAGTCCTACGCCGGCGGCTTTGCGGGTATCAGCGACGGCACGGTGAAGAATTGTTACAGCCTGGGCAGTGTTACCGGTACGGACTACACCGGCGGCTTCGCCGGAGGCATCAGTGCGGCGGAGAACGCCGTGGGCGCCGGGCTGGTGACGGTGACGGGTACGCCCACCTACGGCTATACCGGCGGCTTCGCCGGACGGCTGGGCGGTACGCTGGCGGGTCTAGACAACCAGATCACGATCAAAAATGTCTACGGAAACTGCATGAAGCCGGACGGCCAGTGGAAGGCCGCAGGCAACAGCTTTGCCGGCAGCAGCGAGCAGGCCGCGGTGGAGGGCATGAAGCTGACCACATGGCAGCAGGTGAACGACAAGCTCATGGAGCTGTTCGGCGTATCCCTGCCGTGGATCGTGGACGATACCGCCCTGATGGATTCCATCGCAGCCACCCTCACCGAGACCAAGGACGGCTGGAGCGCCATGGACATGGCGGCCTATGGCCAGCTGGCGGGTAAGACCGCCAGACTCAGCGATGCGGCACGCCAGAACATCATGGACCTGCTGATCGCCGAGGCCTCCGGTACGACGGACGCCGGCGCCAGAAGCCGCATCGAGCTGGTGCTGCGGGCGCTGGGCGTGGACAGCGCGGAGCTGTATCCCCAGGGCAGCAGCAAGGCCGTGAACAACGGGGCGCTGCTGAAGGCCATGGATATGAGCGGCGTCACCGTGTGGGCGGCACCCTACGTGCTGATGGCCAATATGCAGGGCGGCGTGAAGCTCACTGACCAGCAGATCGAGACGCTGATCGCCACCATCGCGGCGGCGGAGTCCAACGGCATTCTGGGCAGCAGCTACGGCGGCGCGTATTACGCCGATCCCGATACCACGGGTGCGGCCATGGCGGCGCTGAGCGCCTACACCGATCGCAGCAGCGCCAAGACGCTGCTGGATAAGCTGGTGCGGGGCGCGGCGAACCATGTGGCCGGCGCGGGCTATTACAGCAACGCCAACAGCGACGCCATGCTCATCATCGGCTTCATTGCCGCGGGCGTGGATCCCGAGACGGTGCTGTGCGCCAGCGGCATCACGCTGGTGGAGGACATGCTGCGCTATGCCAATGACGCCAACAACGGCTTCCTGTACGCCGGTGAGGACAACGCACTGGCCACGGAGCAGGGCTTCCGGGCCCTGGTAGCGTTGGCGCAGTTCCGCGCCAACGGCGGCAAGGCGTACAATATCTATAATTTCAGCAAGACGGCGGTGAAGCCGGGCCACGCCACCGGCAGCGGTGAGCCGGATGTGCCGGTGAACCCGCCCGAGGAGAACGAGGATATCACCGTCACCGTGTCTATCCGCACGCCGGCGGGCATGTGGATGGACGGTAAGAGCGTCACCGTAAAGAAGGGCTCTACCGTGTACCACGCCTTTATCGAGGCGCTGAGGGACAGCGGCATCACCCAGTCCGGCGCGGCCAGCGGCTACGTCCGGTCCATGACCAAGGGAGGCGTCACCTACGGCGAGTTCACCCACGGCGACAACTCCGGCTGGCTGTACAAGGTCAACGGTGTGCTGCCCAATGTGGCGCTGACCCAGAAGAAGCTGGCCGACGGCGACGACATCCTGTGGTACTACACCACCGACTGGAAGCAGGATCCCGACGCCGGCGCCATGGCGGACCAGAGTCTGACGGCGGCGGATGTCATCAAGCTCATCAACGCCATCGGGGATGTGACGCTGGACAGCGGCAGCGCCATCGCGGCGGCACGGACGGCCTACAACAGGCTGCCGGCAGAGGAGAAGGCGCTGGTCACCAACTATGCGGTGCTGGTGGCGGCGGAGGAGACGTATGCCGCGCTGGTGAAGGCGCAGCAGGAGACCTCCGGCGTCAAGGAGAACACCGCGTGGCGCACCCAGTATGAGACGGCGCTGGACAAGGCAGGCGAGAACGACCTGACCTTCGGCAGCGAGTGGCTGGTCATCGCGCTGGCCCGCAGCGGCAGGACGGTGCCCGACAGCTACTACGACAGCGTGGTGAAGGCGGTGCAGGACGCGGGCGGCGAGCTCAGCGATAAGAAGTTCACCGAGTACTCCCGCGTGATCCTGGCGCTGACGGCCATCGGCAAGGACCCTGCGGACGTGGGCGGCTATGATCTGCTGGCCAAGCTGGCAGACATGGACAAAGTGACGTATCAGGGCCTTAACGGCGCCATCTTCGCGCTGATCGCGCTGGACAGTGCCGGGTATGAGGTGCCCGCCGCGGCGGAGGACGCCAACCAGACCTCCCGCGAGGCACTGGTGGCTTACATTCTGGACAAGCAGCTGTCCGATGGCGGCTGGGCTCTGTCCGGTGACAGCGCCGATCCCGATATGACCGCCATGGCGGTGCAGGCGCTGGCGGCGTACCGCGACGACGCGGCGGTACAGGCGGCGGTGGACGAGGCCGTGCAGACCCTGTCCGACATGCAGCTCTCTGACGGCGGTTACAGCAGCTGGGGCACGGTGAACAGCGAGTCCTGCGCCCAGGTCATCATCGCGCTGACCACGCTGGGCATCGATCCTGCCAAGGACAGCCGGTTCATCAAGTACGGCCTGAGCCTGCTGGATGCGCTGTGCGCCTACTATAAGGACGGCGGATTCTGCCACACGCGGGACGGCGCGGCGGACGATATCGCCACGGAGCAGGCACTGTGCGCCCTGACGGCCTACGCGCGGCTGCTGAACGGCCAGACGGCACTGTACGACATGACCGACCTGGCCGCGGGCATCACGCCGGCGGGCTTTCTGGTAACATTATTAAAGAAATATATGTACCGGGAAGAATTGTTAATATTGTTGCAAAGTAATTAATAATAATAATACATTAATTCATGTTAAGAAGAGAGAGAAGCTCAGGCAGAAGCCTGAGCTCTTTTTCGCTCAGCTGCCCAGACATACTGTTGATGACTAATTGACAATCTTCTTTTGTGAAGGTTATACCGGATTTTTTAGCTTTATCATTGATAGCAAACAGAAGAGGGATGATTTCATCATTTTTCTTTCCCTGGGATAAAGTCTTGAATTCATTGAGAAGAAGCTGTTTTCTAAAATCTAATTCTGACATAAAATCCTCCAAATATTAAAGATTGAGATTATTCAACTGTTCTGTATAAGCATCATACATTTTTTGCTGGGCAGGATTAAGAAAACTATTACTGCCACTCTGGTCACGATTTAAAATATTGAATAAATCGGACATTTTGTTATAGTTTTTAAAATTACTCAGAATATTCCGGAGATTGTCGGGACAGTAAGTAAGAATAACATTCATGATATTTTCATCTGAAAGTATATCCTGTATTGGACTGTTTAACGAAAGGTGGGGCTTTGCAGAACATGCCGCAATACGAAGGCTTTCAGGGCGGCTGTAATAGTTCATTGTACATGAAAATTCATATGCACGGAGCAGAGGACTAAGTGTCTGCTGGGTATTAAATTCCATAAAAGGAAGAATTGCTTTGGCAAGCTGTATGAATTGTGGCAGTGTCTGCATATCAAATTCTGTTATGGGAAGTTCTTTCATGTGAACTCTCGGCGGAATATTTTATTCTATATATATTAGGTTATATGTCTTAATTATGCCTGTAAGTCTTAGCAATTAATAAATAAGTCCATATAATATATAAAAAAGGAATTATGATATGGTAATTAATATGGATGTTCAGGACAATGGCAATATACTTGTTGAAGAAGAGAATACCATATATGAAATAGATGGAAAATGTATGATGGAACATAATAATAATTAATATATAAGGGCTGCCGTTTAAGGCAGCCCCATATTAAATAATTACTGGCATCCGCATCCACTGTTGCATCCACATCCGCTGTTGCATCCGCAACCAAAGCCATTGAGGAAGTTAGTTCCATTGCCACAGCCACAGCATAAGAAGAGGAGAATTATAATCCAGAAGGAATTGCAACCATTTCCACAACCATTGTTGCATCCACATCCGTTATTTCCGTCAAAGAGGAGAAGGAGAATGATAATCCATACAATAGAATTGCAGTTATCTCCACATCCGCCGCATCCTCCGCAGTTTGTTGCTGCTAAATCACTCATGTAAAAGTCCTCCAAAATTAATCTACAATACAATATTATGGCTTACAGCATGACCCTGTTACACAGTATATGAAAATTTTATTGCAATCTTTAGGAAATTATTATATTCTAAATACAGTGCGTTTAAATGGAAAAGCACTATAAATATTAGCAAAGAGTGGGATGAATATTATGAAAGTATCGGTTATTATACCTTCACTGAATCCTGATAATAAGCTTGTAGCTGTAGTTGATGCTTTACTTGAAGAAGGCTTTAAGGACATCATTATTGTTAATGATGGAAGTGATGAGGAACATATGGCTCCTTTTAATGAAGTAGCAGCACATAGTGAATGTACAATTCTTACACATGAAGTTAACAAGGGAAAAGGAAGAGGCTTGAAGACTGCATTTGAATTCTGCCTTGAGAATAGAAAAGATATTGATGGAGTTGTGACAGTAGATGGTGATAATCAGCATCGTGCCAAAGATATTAAGAAATGCAGTGAAACTATGGTCAGTACAGGCAATGTCGTTTTAGGCGTAAGGGATTTTACTGGTGATGATGTACCGGCAAGAAGTAAATTTGGCAATAATATGACTAGTGGAGTATTTAAGGTGCTTTGCAGATTGAATATTTCGGACACACAGACCGGCTTAAGAGCAATACCTTACAAGTACCTTGAGACATTTGACAAGGTAGAAGGCGAGCGATTTGAGTATGAGACTAATATGCTGCTTGCTTTCAAAAAGTATAATATTGGATTTCAGGAAGAATCGATAGAAACTGTGTACATAGAAGATAATTCATCATCACATTTTAATCCTGTCAAAGATTCAATTAAGATATACAAAGTGATATTTAAATATTTATTTAAAAGCACAGGCATGAAATATGTAGGAAGCTCTATTGCTTCGTGGGCTATAGATAATATAATATTTAATGTGCTTGAATTTGTGCTTATAGGGCTTACAGTCAGCTTAAGAATATTCATAAGTACAGCAGCGGCAAGAGTGCTTTCATCAGTTTTTAATTTCTCGCTTAACAGAAATGCAGTATTTAAATCACAGTCCGGTCTTAAACAGACGGTGGTAAGATATTACATTTTATGGTTCTGTCAGCTTGCTTGTTCTTATGCTTTGGTGTATATTGCTACAAAGCTGCTGGCATTAAGCATTGTGCTTTCAGGAATTGCCAAGATAATAATTGATCTTGCATTGTTCTTTGTAAGTTATCAGATTCAGAAAAGATGGGTTTTTAAGTAACGGTTTAGGAGGAAGTTATAGTGGCAAAAAGAAAGAATAATATTGACGATATAGATATCGTTGATGATTTTGAACTTGAAGATATTGATGATTTTGATCCATTTGACGTTTTAGATGACAGCTATGAAGATAAAAAGTCGTATGGTAACGATAAGCCACGAGGTGGCAACGCATCTAATAAAAGAAATAAAAATAAAAAGAAGAATCCAGTTCTTGTATGGGCAGGAAGAGTCGGTGCGACACTTTTGTCAACTATTCTTATTCTGGTGATATTTCTGTATGCTGTTATGGCAATGCTTGTGTATGGACCGTCTAAGACAGCAAAGATTCAGTTTGTACTTTCTGTACAGGAGACAAGTGCAATAGGATTTCTTGCTAACTGGTTCTGCTCTCAGGATGAGATAGACCAGATTAAGGCCAATAACGCAATTAAAGATACAGATGAGATAACAGATGCGGGACTTGTAAATATTGATACAGCAGCCCAGGATCCAGAAACTCCTGATATTGAGATTGTAGATGTAAAGGGTGCTACATATTCTGGAAAACTCATGATTGTAAAAGATCCAAGCAGATTATTTGTGGGAACAGTTCCTGAATTTACCAATGGAAATGGAATGGTTGTTGCAGATATTGCAAAGAGATATGATGCAATCGGAGGAGTTAATGGCGGAGAATTTGTTGATGGAGAAACAACTTATACAGCAATGCCGATTGGTCTTGTAATGAAAGACGGAGAGATTCTTAATGATAATGGCGGAACATCTCATGTTACCGGAATTACATTTGATAATAAGCTTGTTCTTGGTAATATGAATGCTGCAAAGGCAAAGGAACTTAATATAAGAGACTGCGTAAGCATAAGCAATCATATTGGTCCATTTCTTATTGTTAATGGAGAGGCTCAGGATATTGTTGGTATTGCAGGGGGAACTAATCCAAGAACTGCCATAGGACAGACAGCAGATGGAAAGATTCTTCTTCTTGCAGTAGATGGAAGACAGCCTAACAGTATAGGTGCTACATTTTCAGACCTACAGGATATTATGGCACAGTATGGAGCTGTAAATGCATCTACAATGGATGGTGGAACATCAACACAGATGTATTATGATGGTGAAGTAATAAATGTACCATATTCACCAACAGGTCCAAGAAGCTGTCCGACAGCATTTTTAATTAAGTAAGGAGGAGAAAAGTAGTATGCCACGAAATAATAAAAGAAAAAAGAAGCTTTCAATTTTTAAAAAATTCTTATGTATATACTGCGGGATTCTTCTTCTGGCAGGTGTGATTACATTAATTATGCTTCATAGTCTTTTAAAAGATTATGAAGAGGGAATGCCATCAGGAACAATGGATAAGATTGTGAATCAGTTTACTCCTGATGGGATTGGAAAGCTTTTATCAGATAATGACGTGAAAGTAAATGAGTTTGAAACGAATGATACGATAGCATCATATTTTACAGATAAGTTAAATGACGGTACAGTATCATATAAGAAAAAGGCTGGTGAATATTCTGAAAAAACTCCTGTGTATGTAGTATATGCAGGTGATACGCCGATAGCAAAGGTTGAACTTGAATCGGCAGGAAAGAATGCACATAAATTTAATAAATGGACTCTTGGAACTATTTCTTTTGGAGATTTTACAAAGGACCTTGCAGAAGTTAAAATAACAGCTCCAACAGGTGCAGATGTTTATATTAATGGAGTACAGGTTACTGATACATACAAGACAGAGTCAGAAGTTAAGTTTGCACCTTGTCTGCATGTATCAGATTATGTTACGGTACCAACTAATGATGTGTATGATGTAGGACAGCTTATAGCAAAGCCTGATATAACAGCAAAGCTTAATGGTAAAGATCTGACAGTTGATTATGACAAGAAGACAGGATATACAATTTACTATCCATCGGATGATGAATTGTATAAAAGTATGGAATCAAGGATATATACAATAGCGGAACAGTATGGAGCTTATATTATCAACAGGGGAAGTCTTTCTAAGCTTTCAAGCTATATGGTTGGTACTGCAGCTGAGTATGTCAGTGATATTCCTGCTATATGGGCGTACCTCTGGGGTAAGTCATATACTTATCAGTTCAACAATGAATCTATTACTAATTTCAGAAAGTATTCAGACAAATGTTTCTCATGTGATGTCTATTATGACCTTTATGTTGATTACAAGACAGGTAATACAACATATAAAACATCGCTTACATATACATTTGTAAAACAGAATGGTACATGGATGCTGGCTGATTTCTTAATTAATTAATATAAAAATATAAGCCGTTCTAATCGTATGTGGTTGGAACGGCTTTTTTAACAAAAAATTTATGGATTTTATTGTATATAAGATGTAAAATCTAATTCGAAAACAATTATTACATAAGATTTGGAGATGAATATGTCGGAGTCTAATAAACGTAATTTTATAGTTCATGGAAGTATTCTTGCAATTGCAGGTATTCTTGTCAGGATAATAGGCATGCTTTACAGAATTCCTGTAGTTAACATTATAGGAAGTGAAGGCAATGGTATATATGGAGCTGCTTTCAACATATATAATATAATGCTTGTGTTGTCTTCGTACGGACTGCCAATGGCTGTATCAAAGCTTGTGTCAGCAAGATTTACAAAGAAAAGATATAAAAGTGCTGCTAAAGTATTAAGATGTTCTTTAATGGTTGCAGTGTGTACAGGAGGTATCGCAGCACTTCTTGTATTTTTTGGCGCTTCATTTATAGAGAATGTTATATATGGAGGAGGACTTCCGGGACTTGCGGTTCCATTAAGGATTCTTGCACCGACAATATTCCTTGTTGCAATTCTTGGGGTTATAAGAGGATTCTTTCAGGGACAGAGTACAATGATTCCAACTGCGGTATCGCAGATACTTGAACAGATTGTTAATGCGATTGTTAGTATTGCAGCAGGATATGGAATGATGAAAGCATTTGCTTCATTACCTGATGTGGCTGCATATGGAGCGGCAGGAAGTACGCTTGGTACTGCGATGGGAGCACTTACGGCTGTTTTATTCATGGGATTTTTGTATGCGGTATATACACCGACATTTAACAGACTAAAAAGAAAAGACAGACATACAGAGAACCAGAGCACAGGGCAGATTTGTAAGATAATCATATATACAATGATACCAATTATACTTGGACAGACATTTTATCAGATAAGTGCTTTGATAGACGATGTAATGTTTAGCAATATAATGGTTGGAAGAGATATTACTAAGAGCATATCTATGGATCTTGGTAATTTCAGTTCAAGCTACAGCCTGCTTATAGGAATTCCACAGGGGGTTGCATCTGCAATGTCTGCTTCGATGCTGCCTAGCGTTGTTGCATCATTTACAGACAGGGATTATGATTCTATATATGATAAGATTACTAAGACATTAAAGACTAACATGTTTATTGCTGTTCCATCATTTGTAGGGCTGTTTGTTATAGGTCAGCCTATAATAAAGCTGTTATTTTCCCGCTATAACAGCGCTCAGGGTGGAATGATGTTAAAAATAGGTGCGATTGCGGTAGTATTCTATACACTCTCTACAGTTACAAGTACAGCACTGCAGGGAATTGACCGTGTAAATGTACCAATGATTCATTCATCTATATCACTTGCTGTTCATATTGTGCTGGTATTCGTGCTTCTTAAGTTCTCGGCACTAGGAATATATGCAGTGGTTATAGGTAATGCAACATTTCCAATATTAATATTTATACTTAATCTAAGAACCTTATATCAGGAGATTGATTATACGATGCCGTATATAAGTGTATTTGCAAAACCAGGTATATCGGCACTTATAATGGGCGTGTTCACATGGCTTTCATATAAGGGAATGTATACACTTACATCATCTAATGTTCTGGCACTGGTAATAGCCTTTATGGTTGCATTAATAACATATTTTGGCCCTTACTATGCTTTAACTAAGATGAGAGTATTTGAATAAAGCAGGAATGTGATTCCTGACTGGAAAGGAATAATATGCTTTGTGAGAATTGTCATCAGAATGAAGCTTCAATTCATTATACAGAAATAATTAACGGAGTTAAGAAGGAACACCATATATGCATGGATTGTGCAAGAAGGCTTAATTTTGCAGGAATGTCAGACAGTTCAGATGCGGAGTTTCCATTTGTAAGGCTTCTGACGGGGCTGCTGGCTGGTAATTCAGCCCAGGTGGAAGACGGACCTATGATGCATATCAGATGCCCAGGCTGTGGAATGACATTTGATGAATTTACTATGGTTGGTAAATTTGGTTGTGCTGAGTGCTATGGGGTATTCGGACCTCTTATTGAGGATAATATGAAAAGACTGCATGGAGATTCAGTTCATAGGGGAAAGATATATAAGAAATACTCAGGGCTGTCTGATGAAAATAATGAGACAGATACTCTGCCAGTCATGCAGGATGAAAATGATGATTATGAAAGCCGTATCAGGAAACTGGGGATAAAGTTAAGAGAGGCTGTTGAGATAGAGAATTATGAAGAGGCAGCCAGATTAAGGGACATGATTCACCAGTTAAAGAAAATGGATAATACGGATGATTCAACACAGGGAGGCGGTCACGATGCTTAGATGGTTTGAAGAGGGCGGCAATAACTCTGATGTTGTTATATCAAGCAGAGTAAGGCTTGCCCGTAATATTAATGGATATAATTTTTCTTACAAGATGTCAGACACAGATGCTAAAAAGCTAGTAAAAAATGTTACTGACCAGTTAAAGACAGTGTCGCCAATAAGCGGTTATAATTCATATAATTTTGACTATCTTGATGCTTATCAGAAGATGGGCATGAGGGAGAGACATGTTATAAGTCCGTATCTTGAAAAGCAGGATTACGCAGCAGGATTTGTTGCACCTGATGAAGATGTGTCAATAATGATTAATGAAGAGGATCATATAAGAATACAGGCATTTGCTGCCGGAATGAATATGCAGAAAGCGTATACACTGGCTGATAAGATGGATGATGTTATCGGAGATGTACTTGACTATTCGTATGATCAGAAGTTTGGCTATCTTACAACCCTTCCATCTAATGCAGGTACAGGAATGAGAGCAAGTTATATGCTACATTTGCCAGCACTTGCAGGAAATGATAAAATATCAGGGCTGATTCCTGAGGTTGGAAGATTCGGACTTGTGCTAAAAGCAATGGAGGGTGACAATAACAGAGCTTTAGGTGATATATACCAGCTTACTAATCTGGTAACACTTGGAAAGAGTGAGAAAGATATAATTGACAATCTGGATAATATAGCAGAACAGATTATTGCACAGGAAAGAAATTACAGGAAGCAGTATATTACAAAAAGAAAAATGACAGCACTTGATATGGTGTACAGGTCATATGGTGTGTTAAAATATGCCAGAAAGGTTACACTTAATGATGGAGAGCTGCTGCTTTCCCAGATAAGATTCGGACTTGCATCAGGGCTTATTAAGGCTGACGGATTTGATGAGAGTAATATATATCAGCTTATGATTGGAATTCATCCGGCAAATCTTCTTATAATTTCTAACAAGGATATGAATGAAGAGGAACTGGAAGTGTCACGAGCTGATTTTATAAGAGAACATCTTCCAACAATACATTAACAGATATTTACGAAATCAATCATAGAAAGGGTTATAGATATGCAGAGCAGATTTACCAGCAAAGCGCAGGAGGCACTTAATTATGCGGCAGATACAGCGGCTATGTTAGGTCATGGTTATATAGGTTCAGAGCATCTTCTTATAGGACTTATCAAAGCGGAGGGCGGACTTGCATCTTCAGTTCTTCTTAGCAATGATATTACGGATGAGAAGATAATTAATCTTGTGTGCCAGCTTATAGCACCAGATAGTGTAGTTAATGTCAAAGAACCATCAGGATATACTCCAAGGGTTAGACATATACTCGATAATGCAGCAAGAGAGGCAGCAAGATTTAAGTCAGAGCTTATAGGAACAGAACACATTTTAATAGCAATAATAAAAGAAACAGACAGCGTAGCTTCAAGGCTTCTTAATACTATAGGGGTTCCTGTCAAGAAGATGTATGTTGATCTTCTTATGGCTATGGGAGAAGATGCCGGCAGGGTTAAAGAAGATTTCCAGAATGGAAGACCTAGAGGAAATGATAAAAAAAGCACAGCAACTCTCGACCAGTACAGCAGGGATCTTACACAGATGGCAAGAGAAGGCAGATTGGACCCTGTTATTGGCAGGGAAGAAGAGATTCAGAGGGTTATTCAGATATTGAGCAGAAGAACTAAGAATAATCCTTGCCTTATAGGTGAACCGGGAGTTGGTAAGACTGCCATAGCAGAAGGACTTGCAGCCAGAATAGTTGAAGGAAATGTGCCTGAGACAATTAAGGACAAGCGTCTTCTGACATTAGATTTGTCGGGTATGGTTGCCGGTTCTAAGTACAGGGGTGAATTTGAGGAAAGAATCAAGAAGGTAATAGCAGAGGTTAAAAATGCTGGAAATGTATTACTTTTTCTGGATGAGATTCACACAATAATAGGTGCTGGAGGAGCAGAGGGAGCAATAGATGCATCTAATATATTAAAACCATCTCTTGCAAGAGGAGAAATCCAGCTTATTGGTGCTACAACTCTTGAGGAGTATAGAAAACATATTGAGAAGGATGCTGCTCTTGAGAGAAGATTCCAGCCTGTTAAGGTTGAAGAACCTACGGCAGAAGAGGCAATTCAGATATTAAGAGGCCTTAAGGGCAGGTATGAAGAGCATCATCATGTTACAATTACAGATGAGGCAGTAGTTGCAGCTGTTAAGTTATCTAAGAGATATATCAATGACAGATTCCTTCCTGATAAGGCTATTGATCTTATTGATGAAGCATCTTCTAAGACAAGGCTTGATGCATATGTAATGCCTGATGAGATTAAGACATTAGAGGCACAGATAGAACAGCTTACCAAGGATAAGGAAGAAGCAATAAAGTCAGAAGCTTATGAGCAGGCTGGTGAAATTAAGAAGAAACAGTTAAAGAAAAAAGAACAGCTTGAAAAGATGACAAAGCAGTGGCAGGATAGTATCAATAAGAATAATCTTATTGTCGATGAAGATGAGATTGCTTCTGTTGTATCGACATGGACAAAGATTCCTGTACAGAGAATTGCACAGGCAGAGTCTGAGCGTCTTATGAAGCTTGAGGAAACTCTGCACAACAGAGTTATTGGACAGGACGAGGCTGTTGCAGCTGTTGCTAAGGCAATACGAAGAGGAAGAGTGGGACTTAAAGATCCTGACAGACCAATTGGCTCATTCCTTTTCTTAGGACCTACAGGTGTTGGAAAAACAGAACTTTCAAAGGCACTGGCAGATGCAATGTTTGGTACAGAGAATTCTCTTATAAGAGTTGATATGTCAGAATTTATGGAGAAGCATACAGTGTCAAAGCTTATAGGTTCACCTCCAGGATATGTAGGATATGATGAGGGAGGACAGCTTAGTGAGAAAGTAAGAAGAAATCCATACTCTGTAATTCTTTTTGATGAAGTTGAGAAAGCCCATCCGGATGTATTTAATGTACTTTTACAGGTGCTTGACGACGGGCATATCACTGATTCAACAGGCAGGGTTATAGATTTCAAGAATACTATAATTATAATGACAAGTAATGCAGGAGCCGAAAATATTGTATCTCCTAAATCACTGGGATTCTCGTCAGGAATGACTGAGCAGCAGAATCATGAGGAAATGAAGGGTAAGGTTATGGATGAGGTTAAGAGAATATTCAAGCCAGAATTCATTAACCGAATAGATGATATAGTTGTATTCCATGTTCTTGGAAAAGAGCAGATAGCACAGATTGTCGATATAATGATTGCCAATGTCAATAAGCGTATTATGGAACAGATGAAATTATCAATAGAGCTTGATGATGCAGCTAGACAGTGGCTTGTTGATAAGGGTTATGATTCTAAATATGGTGCAAGACCATTACGTCGTACAATCCAGAATGAGGTTGAAGATGTTCTTGCAGAGCGGATTCTTATGGGAAAAGTCCACGCTGGCAATAAAGTGAAGATAACTGTAAAGGACAATAAGCTTAACTTTACTCTCAAGAGAGGAATGAACAAATAAATTAATAAATAAACAATAAACAACTGACAAATTGCTGGCGCTTTTTGTCAGTTTATTGTATAATCAGTACATACATATCGTAACATATAGGAGGATAATAATATGCCAGTAGTAAATGAATTGATTCGTTCAGAAGCGGATGGAGCAATCAGTTTTGGTAATTATAAGTTGGATACCAAGTCAAAGCTGCCAGATTTCGAACATTGTGGAGATACATACAAGGTTAAGACATTTAACGAAATCACAAAGCTGGAGAAGAACGGCTCTTTTGTATATGAATCTGTTCCGGGTACAGCAGTTAATGATTTTAAGGCAACAGATACAAGTGTATCATTTATGGTAGAAGGTAATGAGGATGCACAGATTACATTAGGCCTTGAAGAAGGTACATCATATGATATCAGAATTAATGATAAAGATGCAGGAACAATGGCTACTAATATGGGTGGAAAGCTAGTTCTTTCAGTTGAATTTGATGGTGAGAAGCCTGTTAAAGTAGATATTAAGAAGGCTTGATTATAATTAAAAGTATTTTGATTTTACAGGGCTGCTACACATTTATATGTTGTGGCAGCCTTTTTTAGGGGGATATATGGCAAAGGCAAAGAATACAGCTTTTTTTTGTAAAGAATGTGGATATGAGTCTGTTAAATGGTTCGGGCAGTGTCCGGCATGTAAGGAATGGAACACGTTTGTAGAAGAACCGGTAAGTAAACCTAAGTCAGCCAAAGGAATAGCAGGCACAAGCCAGAGGGCAGTGGCATCATCAGCACCTGTTCCTGTAGAGATAAATAGTGTAAGCTTTGAAGAAAATGACAGAACATCCACAGGCATAGCTGAACTAGACAGGGTACTTGGCGGAGGAATTGTTGCTGGTTCTTTAGTGCTTGTAGGAGGAGATCCTGGAATAGGAAAGTCAACACTTCTGCTTCAGATGTGTTACAACCTGTCAGCAGCAGGAAAAGATGTACTTTATATATCCGGTGAAGAATCGCTTAAGCAGATAAAGCTTAGGGCAGACAGAATTGGCAAATGCAGTGGAACACTTAAGTTATTATGTGAGACAAGCTTAGATAGCATAGAAGATATTCTTACAAGAAATAAGCCTGAGATTGTGATAATTGATTCGATACAGACTATGTATAAAGAAGATGTGGCAGCAGCACCGGGAAGTGTTTCTCAGGTAAGAGAGACAACATCAATACTTATGCAGCTTGCGAAGGGACTGAACATTACTATATTCATTGTAGGACATGTTACCAAGGAAGGAACAGTTGCCGGACCAAGAATGCTTGAGCATATGGTTGATACGGTGCTTTATTTTGAAGGCGATAGATATGCTTCATACAGGATATTAAGAGGCGTAAAAAACAGATTTGGCTCAACTAATGAAATTGGTGTATTTGAAATGCAGCAGAGCGGTCTGTCGGAAGTTGAGAATCCATCAGAATATATGCTTAATGGAAGACCAGAGAATGCATCAGGTTCAGTTGTTGTGTGCCTTTTGGAAGGAACACGCCCTATAATGGTAGAGATTCAGGCACTGGTGTGCGATTCTAATTTTGGAATGGCAAGAAGGACTGCTGCAGGTACTGACTATAACAGGGTTAATCTTCTTATGGCTGTTCTTGAAAAGAGAGCGGGTATACATATGTCAGGCAGTGATGCTTATGTGAATGTTGCAGGTGGAATTAAAGTAAGTGAGCCAGCGCTTGATTTGGGAATTGTGATGGCCCTTGTGAGCAGCTTTAAGAACAGGGCAATAGACGAAAAGACAGTTATATTTGGTGAAGTTGGACTTGCAGGTGAGGTGAGAGCTGTAAGCCAGGCACAACAGAGAGTTAATGAAGCTGTTAAGCTTGGTTTTAAAACATGTATATTGCCGGGTGTATGCTTGAAAAACATAAAGAAGAATGATAAAATTGAAATAATTGGTGTTTATAATGTTCAGGAAGCAATTAAACTGATATAAAATACACAGGATGGGGGATTACTTATGAGTAACGAAGCAATGGTGAATAATCTCACCAATATTCTTAATGGACTTGATGATTCACAGGAAAAGCTTGAAAAAGATGCATTTGATGTTATTAATTCGTCAGATACATCTCTTAATCTGGTTAAGGAAAGCATGTCAAGTGTAGAAGAGATTCTTGGAATGATAGAATCAATGAATAAAGTTGTGGAGGAGTCTTCAGCTAAGATTAAAGAACTTGAAGCTTTGTCTAAGAAGATTGAAGAATTTGCAGCTGTTATTAGTTCAATATCTAACAGAACCAATATACTTTCACTTAATGCATCAATAGAAGCCGCTAGAGCCGGTGAACATGGCAGGGGATTTGCTGTTGTTGCCAGTGAGGTAAGAAATCTTGCTGCTCAGTCAGCTAAGTCGTCTAAAGAGATAACAGACACAATTACTAAAGTACAGACCTCGGTTGATGAAACGGTCACAGCTATGAAGAATATTTATGATAATTCATCAAAGCAGAAGGAAAAAGCAGATGATGTTGGAAATGTGCTTAAGAAAGTAATAGATGCAGCATATACTGCTAATGAGGTTGCAAGAAATATTGAAAATGAGATAGCTTATCAGAGAGAGATAACAGATGAAGCTAAGAATGCATTAAAGGTATAGGAATAATCAGGGAGGTCGCATAAGACCTCCTTTATTTAATGGGTATAATGAAAAAAGACAGTAAATAAGTGGCTTCGAAAGTATATTGATGTTGTTACTATGTCAATATTTGAGTGATTGAGAAAATGTGTTAATGCGTTATGGCAGATTGCAATGAGAAGATGTGTTACGGGAATGTGTTATAGGGATGTGTTAAGGTGCTGTGTTATGGGGCGAATGCCTACTAGAAGCTATTGGATAACATAATTAGTGGGTGGTTTTCTTATAATATTGCTATGGTTTCAGAGCAGAGACCTACTAAAGTATCTAGGTATTGTACTTTGGTAGGTCTTTTTCTTCCAATTTCATAGAATAAAACGACACATTGCTTGTGATTGACCTACGCAATAAGCTGTATTGGATGTTTGCGTGTGCTTTTATTCTGAAAATATCTCAACCAGCAAGAATTATCACCTACTAAAAATGCATACAGGAATATAACAGTAGGTCTTTGATTTCTGATTACAATGTAAATGTGCAGAAAGTCAGCAAACAAGCGGCTTCGCAGGCATGTCAGTCCCGCTTAAAAGTCAATGATTGAAAAAAATTGAACTTTTTTGAAATTTTTTGAAAAAAGTTGTTGACAATGTGTGTGCCTGATGATATTATATACAAGTCGCCGCGGTAAGCGGTAACAAATAAGACTTAAA
>OHBJ01000902.1_pt1 | contig 20208 bp, 18 predicted proteins | sample 1577241 | NCBI WGS metagenome assembly OHBJ01 (sample SAMEA3541594, study PRJEB24748) | human gut metagenome | biome: human gut; feature: human-associated habitat; material: faeces | place: China | collected 2012 | reverse complement strand
GAGCCGTTACGGCGGTTTCTTCACGCCGCGTCTGCACGTAAAATACTCTCCGATGACGGGGCCTGTGACGGTGAACCTCGCCAACATCCCCCATATCCTGCTGGGCGGCTCCACGGGCAGCGGAAAGAGCGTACTGCTGAAGCTGCTGCTTATGCAGGCGGTGGAAAAGGGGGCGGAGGTCTACATAGCGGACTTCAAGGGCGGCGTAGACTTCCCCAGGGTTTGGCGGCAGAAATGCCACATGTGTTTCCGGGAGGATGAATTGCTCCATACCTTAGACCAACTCACGGCGGTTTTGGAGTGCCGCAAAAAGCGGCTGGAAGAAACGGAGTGCAAAGACCTGGACACCTACAACGAGGCCACGGGGGAGGGACTTCCCCGGCTGGTGTTCGCCTGTGACGAGGTGGCGGAGATGTTGGACAAGACCGGAGCTGATAACGAACGGAAGAAGCTGCTGGCACAAATTGAAAACAAGCTGTCCACCATTGCGCGGCAGGGACGGGCATTTGGTATTCATCTCATTCTTGCCACGCAGAGGCCGGATGCGACCATCATCCCCGGCCAGATACGCAACAACATGGATTTCCGTGTTTGCGGCAGAGCGGATAGTGTGCTTTCTCAAATCATTCTCGACAACACCAGCGCCGCCGAGCAGATACCAAAAGACGCAAGGGGCCGTTTCATCACCGGGGATGGGACTGTGTTCCAGGGCTACCTGTTCAACGAGGAGCAGCTATAAGACTGGGGGGCGGTTCCTATGGCGAGGAAGAAGAAGGTCAACGACTACGGCACCGGGATACCCTACCATGAAGTGGAGGCTCTGGCCCGTGTCCTGCTCCCGGAGATACAGGCCTTTTTCGAGAGCGAGGAAGGACAGCGGGAATTTGCCGAGTGGAAAGCGCAACAGGAACAGAACAAGGTAAAACAAGACTAACGCACAAGGCGGGGGCATCTCAAACGATGCTCCCGCCTTTTTTCCCGCAACTGTACCAGTTGCGGGAAAGTTTGTAGACGCAACCGGGCCCACTTGCTATAATTAAGGCGAGACAAGAAGGGAGTGGTGTCTATGCTGGGAACTGCGATCCGTCAAGCCAGAGAAGAAAAAGGCATGAGCCAGGAGCGATTGGCAGAAGAACTTGGTGTCAGCAGGCAGGCGGTGTCCAAATGGGAGATAGGACAATCTGTCCCCACCCCGCGAAACTTGGAAGGCATCGAAGCGGTGCTTGATCTTCCCGTCGGTACGCTGGCTGAATTGCTCAAAGAGGAGGAGCGGGAACCTTCTTCTCCCAAAATATCGAAAAAGTGCATTTTACTGACGAGCGTTGTAGGAGTGGCCGTACTTGTGATGGCTTTCTCTCTGGGCTGGTTTGTCTCGCAACAGTCGTCTGCCTCTCATGGGGGAGAACTGTCACCTGGAAACGGACAGGTCATCATGAATTTCCAGTCTCCGCAGGGAGCGATAGATGCGGCAGTAACCGTTCCTACTCAAGAGGATGGAACGGTGCTGTTCGATATGCCCCTGTCATCTCCTGGTGAGGAAGAACGCCTTGCCCGGCAGCTGGAATACCATCAATGGCCTGACCATTTGGAATTAGAGTGCTCCGAGCTGGCCGACTTTGACCTCGACCGCCTGCGGCCCTGGGGCTCCCCGGAGGAATACCTCCCCGAGGGCTGGGAGGTGGATTCGGAGCTGCAAATGGAGGGGAACTGCACCCTTGCCCTGGTTCGGACTGAGGAACCCTACGATGGCCCCACCTGCTGGTTCCTTGGACGGGGCGGCGGGCGGGATTGGAACGTGTTGTTTCGCTGCAACGAGGAGGGGCTTGTATGGAACCAGGACGACTCTTGGGCCACCTTCGTCGGAAATGTTCTGGGCTATCCCAGCTTTGTAGTGCGCTGTGATGGTGACGAGCATGCGGTGTTTTTCTCTGTCATCGACCAGGAACCCAGGATAGTCTTTCATATCACGGAACATTTAGAGGGCATGACCGACCTGGATTTGGACGGGGAGCTGGAAATCGTCGCCAGGCCGCAGGGCGAGGCCCCCCGCAAGTCCTACCAGATCTATGACCGCCTGCCCGACGGATACTGTATATATACCATGCCGGAGGAAATAGACGAGCTGTCGGTGCCGGAGGGCTATTTCTTCCTGTTTTATGAGCCGGACAGAGCTTTTGGTTTTTCCTATGAGTTCGGCACCAAGTGGTATCTGGACGAATACGCCCCGGTGTACGACCGCCTTTCCCCTGGCTTTCTCTGGCGGAGGGATGGAGTCCAGGACACCCGCACACAGGGCGGGGCCATCGGCGGCACTACCGTGACCTTTATGGAACTGCGCCCTGACGAGCTGATCGGTTGGACGCCGGATGGGACGCCGATGCCCACTCCGCGGGAACAGGGGGGCCTTCTGCTGGAGGAACTGGAGGCGTTGTCGGGATACCGCCCGGAGCGCTGCTATCTTTGGGGCGGAATAGAATCCCAGCAGGTCGCCATCGACCGGGACGGAGATCATCGGAGCTTTTTCTACATGAGCTACGATCTGCCCAACTACAACAGTCGGTGGGCGCTTGTGGATTACAGCAGTTTTATCCCCAACATAAACCTGCAGTGGCAGTCAGAGTTGGCTCCCTGGTCGCCCATGCGGAAGGATGCGGTGAACCTCCCCGGCGAATGGGCGGACATGACGGAGGAGCAGCGCGCCCTATGGTGGTATCGGAAAAGCAGTTACTTCGACTACGGCGAGGTTGCGTCCATCGGCCCGGCGCAGTATGAGGGAGTGGTCAAACTGACGATGGCGGATGATTCCTTCCTGGAGGTAACCTTAGACGAGGATGGATTCTTGACCTCCATTTATGGGCCCTATCCACCTGGCACGATCCACTGACTCCAGATGCGTCTCTAATAACAGGGGGAGGAAACGAAGTTTCCTCCCCCTGTTATTTTACAATATATTCTCAATAGAAATGATAAATCCGAACACATTACCCACCTGGATAATGTAGTTCGGATTATCATTGTTTGGTCCGAGTGGCGAGACTTGAACTCACGGCCTCTTGACCCCCAGTCAAGCGCGCTACCAACTGCGCCACACCCGGATGATGTGTACTGCTCAATGTCAGCTTAGATAGAATAGCACACCAGTCCGGAAAATGCAAGTCCTAATTTGAAATTTTTTCAAAAATTTTGTCGAGACCTCACCACGGGACTTCTTCATCCGCGCGCAGATAGAAGTGTCCGGCCTGCGGCGTGACGCCGGCGTTGGAAAACAGCTCTTCGAGCGTAACGAACTCGTAGCCCTGCTCACTAAGAACGTCGATGGTCTGAAGTGCGGCCTCGACACTCGTGTCATATGGGTCGTGCAGGAGAACGATGTCGCCGCTTTTGGCGTTTTCGATGATGTGGTGCGCGACGAGGTCCCTGTTGCGCACGCTCCAATCCATCGTGTCGAGCGTCCAGTAGATGAGCGGGACGGAGACGGCGCTTTTGAGCGCGTCGCTCGCAAAGCCCCAGGGCGGGCGCAGCCAGTAGTCACCGTCGCCGAGGATGGCGCGCAGCGTCTCGTCCGTTTTCTGGATTTCGGCGAGTGCAGCGGCGTCAGCGCTGTCAAGACGGATGTGCGTGTAGCTGTGGCCGCCGACCTGATGGCCTTCGTCTTTCATGCGGCGGACGAGATCTTCGTTGCCTGCGATCTGCTCGCCGATGAGGAAGAACGTCGCGTGCGCGCCGCGCTCCTTGAGCCCGTCAAGGAGGGTGGCGGTCGTCTGCGGGGAGGGGCCGTCGTCAAAGGTCAGCGCAATGCAGCGCCGCAGTTGGGATGGGGCCGAGACGGCGACAGCTTGGCCGTCTTTGGCGCAGGAAAAGCAGAGTGCAAGAAAAGTCAACAAAAACAGCAGCAGGAGAGCGAAACGTCGTTTCAAGATCATCACCTCAGGCTCTATTTTACGCAGCAGGCGGACAAAAAAGACCAAGCTGTATGACGGATGATGGAAAAAGTTTGTATAAAGGAGCTGAAAACGAGAATTCCGCTTGCATACGGCGCGAGGATATATTATAATCCAAACATGCTGAATACTAATAGGAAAGGAATATCCTATGGAGAGCAAAAAGTTAGAAGCGCTGCTGATGGCGGTAGACCTCGGCAGCTTTACCAAGGCGGCGGAGGTGATGGGCTACACGCAGTCCGGCCTGACGCACATGATGAATTCCCTCGAACGCGAGGTCGGCTTCACGCTGCTCGAGCGCGGGCGCGGCGGTGTGCGCCTGACCAAGGACGGAGAGCGAGTCGCGCCTGCGATCCGCGAGTTTTTGCAGGCCAACGCCCGGCTTGACAGCGCGATCGCGCAGGTAGCGTCCTCGCGCAGCGAGGTGATCCGCGTCAGCGCGTTCGCCAGCATGGCCATGCATTGGCTGCCGAGCATTATCCGCCGCTTCCGTGAGGAGCGGCCGGACGTGGACGTGGATATTCGCATGGCGGATCATGTCAACAGCCCCTACGAGCTGCTGGCGCAGGGAAAGATGGACGTCATCTTCGTCAGCCGCCAGGAAGAGGACTGCCGGGTTCTGTTTTATGGGTTGGTGCAGCGATTGCACCGACCCATAGCTTCATTCTAGTTTACTGCTCAATCGGCTTCATGGTGGGGATACTTTCCGGAACCGATTTACAACGCTTCGTGATGCTTCACAATCGCGTTTTTACTTGCATTCCCGGTATTCATAATCCTTCGTGATTCGCCGTCATTCTCGTAGTTTTGCTGTCAATTTGCTGTCCTTGGAAGAATTTTGCTGTCAGACAAAACGCTCAGTAAGAGCCCTTCTTTGCTATCAAAAAATATCCAGTGTAGCAGCCAAACGCTCAAATGATTCCTGTTTTTTCTCCTCAGTCGCTTCGGCATAAATGTCCATCGTGGTCTGAATATCCTTATGCCCCATGACCGATTGGATGACCTTCAGGTTGGTCTCTTTCTCGCAAAGCCTTGTGCAGAACGTGTGCCGCAGATGATGTGCCGAAAAGTCCGGCAGCAGAACCGCTTCGCGATGCTGCTTCTTTGCTTCTACTTCCTCGCCTGCGTTGTAGTCTGCAATAATGCGCTTGATGGCGCGGTTCACAGATTGCGGATTCGGGACGTTGCCAAAGCGGTTGCAGAAGATGAAGCCTGTCATACCATCAATCTCCACATCGTTCCAGCCGGATTCTTTCTGCTCCTCATGCAGCATTTCAAAGGCATCCTTTACGGTATCAAGCATCGGAATCGTCCGAACGCCTGCTTCCGTTTTAGGCTTTGAGATGTGCAGAACCGAATTGCGGCTTTCGCCCACCGGGTAATAGACCAGACTGTGATTGATGCTGATAGTACGCCGCTCATAGTCCAGATCATCCCAGCGCAAGCCCAACGCTTCACCAATGCGGCAGCCTGTTCCCAGCAGCACCGTAAACAGCGGCCACCAGTGGCAGTAGACCGGATGATTGGCGATATGCTCCATGAACGCCCGTTGCTGCGGAATCGTCAGGGCATGGCGCACACCGGTGGTCCGCTCGGAGCTTTTCTTGATCTCTGCCATCACACCATCCGTGGGATTCTTGCGGACGATTTCATCCCGAACCGCCAGCTGAAAGGTGGGATGCAGCAACGTATGAACGCTTTCGAGCGTGTTCGTCTGCAAGCCCTGCTTATCCAACAGGTAATTGTAGAATTGCAGCACATCCGAATACCGAATATCCGCAATTTTCTTCTTACCAAAGGTATCACGGATGAAGCGGTCATACATATAAAGATAGTTGCTCCGGGTGGTCTGGCGCAGATTCGTTTTCAGGCTCATATAACGGTCAAACACAAAGTTGACCGTTGCTTTGCCTGCAACGTAAATATCCAGACCGTCCATCTGGTCTTTGGTGAGCTGCGCTTCCTTCTCCCGAAGGGTCACAAGATCATTTGCGTAGATGTATTTGCGCCGTCCCAGCGGGTCCGTGTAAGAATACGCATACCGCTTATCGGAGCTGCGCTGCATCTCGCCTTTTCGCAAGATACGCCCCCGCAGGTCTTTTCGTGTCGTTGCCATATCAATTCTCCTTCCCGAAAGAAGAAGGGCTTGATACTATTTAAGGTCGGACAAAACTTTGTCCAGCCCCTGCAAGACAATTTCTGTTACAGTCAGTTGATGTTGTTCGGCATAATTGCAGATACGCTCATACAGGGCATCCTCCACCCGAATGCTCAAGGTTTTCTTTTTTGCATTTTCGGATTTTGGTCGTCCCATCTTTGCCATAGCTGCTCTCATACCTCCACAGCACCAGTATACTTTCCGTGTGACAGGAAGTCAAGCTGTAAAAAGCCCTTCTTGAAAATTTTTACGAAAAATCGAAAGTTCACACTCTGCTCATTGACATTTCGTCCTTGATTTGCTATTATAATGGTAACAACTCCCCCAGGCCTCTGCGCATAGCGTATGCACACTTGGGGGCGTTTTGCTTATAAAGGAGATTTTTCATGGCAGACAAGGACTTCAAAACGATAGACGAACAAATCGAGATTCTTCGTTCACGCGGCCTTACCATCGAGGATGAAGCCGAAGCAAAGGATTTTCTGCTGCGGAACAATTATTACCGTGTCAGCGGCTATTCTCTGACGCTCCGCAAGAATGATGTTTTTGCGAAGTCTGCCACGTTCCAAAATATCGAGGACATTTACAATTTCGACCATGAGTTCCGTCATATCATCCTGCACCATATCGAAACCATTGAGGTGCAGATGAAGTCCATCTATGCCTATGAATTTACAAAAGTGTATGGGCCGCTGGGTTATCTGGATGCCGCAAATTTCTCCAATCAAGCAAAACATAAGGAAATCGTCGACAAAGCCAACCAGCAGAAGCGTCAGCGGCTGGCCCACGAAGCCTACTTAAAGCACTTCATCAACGACCTGCACCAAGAGATTCCGCTCTGGGCCTACGTTGATTTGCTGACGATTTCCGACATTTCTTTCCTGTATTCCATCTCCGAACGCCCAATAAAAGAAACAATTGCCCATCAGTTCGGACTTACCATGAATCGCGGCCCAGAAATTCTGGGGCAGTATATGCACAGCATGACGATCATCCGCAATCTTTGCGCACACGGGAGCCGCATTTACAATCGTCTCTTTGAGCAAAAGCCTTCCCTCAACAAAAAAGAACAGGCGTTGCTGATCCGCCGGGAAGATGGCACAATGGATAATGCCCATTTCTTCGGGTTCTTCCTCATCATGAGAAGGCTTCTGCCTGCTGAGAACTTTGCGGAAATGAAGGAAGCCGTCATTGCTCTGACGGAAAAATATCCGTTTGTGCGAATGGATTATTACGGCTTCCGGGATGACTGGAAAGAAAAGCTCTGATTTTGCATAGAATAAAGGTGACTTCTCCCACGAGCTGCTATGCAGCGCAACACTGTGGGCGGTCTGGAGCCGGGGGATTTTCCTCCGGCCTATTTTTATGCAATGCGAAAGGATTCCAGATACCGCTCGAAAATCTCGCAGTTGACCAACGTCACCTTGTCGATTTTACGCGACGGGGCGCACGCCGGAAGCGGCGGCGGGCTACCTCACGGATGTCGCCATCACGGCGCCGAGCATCTTCTTCAACGGCTCGATGCTCTACGACTGGCAGGCTGAGAAAGTGCTCGTGACGAAGCCACTGACAGCAGAGGGCGCGCCGGATCTCTGGCCGCGCTTTGCCGCAAGGTGCCTTGAGCTCTTCCCGGAGGCCTGCATCGAGGTCTACACGCAGGAGGACTGCCACATCATCAGCGACCCGAAGAACGATGACCCGCGCCTGCCGCACGAGCACTACCGCTACTGCCACAGCGATCTCGCGGAGGTGGCCGATGTCAGCAGGACGCCGTGGCTCAAGTTCTTCGCCTGTGCCGACCCTGCGGACCTGCGCGCACTCGAGCAGGAAGCAGAGGTGTTCGGCACGGCGGCCTGCTCGCATCACTTTTACTCGGAGGCGAATTACCACGAGTTCGTTGCCAAGGGCGTCTCGAAGGGCTCGATGCTCGCAGAGGTCCGCAAGCTGCCGGAATTCGCGGGGACCCGCATCATCGCATTAGGCGACTACCTCAACGACCGGGAGCTCTTAGAGGCTGCAGACATCAGCATCGCCTCGGGCAATGCGCACGAAGACCTCAAGGCCCTCGCCGATTTCACAGGCTGCCGCGCCGAAGAGGACCTGATTGCCTGGCTGCTCGCGCACTTCGCCGACATCACGGCTCCTCATTAAGGATAAGAGACAACAAAAATCCGCTACCTGCTAACAGATGCGGATGGAAATAAAGGGCGAAACCTCCTATAATAAGACTAAACGAATGAGAACACGATAGTCTGATTTTAGGAGGTTTTTTCTATGGGCATCTCTTTTGCGGCGGCGACTCAGCAATTCCATCTCTACAACGATAGGATCAGTTACGTCATGAAGGTCCTGCGCGACGGCCATCTCGGCCAGCTCTACTTCGGCGCACGCCTGCCGGAAGACCGCGATTACGGGCATTTTGTCCATACGGATTACTACCGCCCGACGACGGCCTACGTCTTTGACAACGAGTACGGTTTCTCGCGCGAGCATCTGCGTCAGGAGTATCCCTCGTACGGCACTACGGACTTCCGTGAGGGCGCAGTGGAGCTCGCGCAGCCGGACGGCAGCCACATCACGGACTTCTGCTACGTTTCGCACGAGGTCGTCGCGGGCAAGCCGAAGCTGCCGGGGCTGCCGGCCACGTATGTGGAGGCGGACGATGAGGCGGACACGCTCCTCGTGCGGCTGCGCGATGAGAAGACGGGTGTCGAGCTCGTGCTTTCGTACACGATCTTCCGCGACTTCGATGCGATTGCCCGCAATGCCTATTTCATCAACAAGGGCAGTGAGACCGTGGCGCTCACGCGCGCGATGAGCCTCGCCATTGACCTTCCCGATGCGGACTACGACTTCGTGCAGTTCTCGGGCTGGTGGGGCCGCGAGCGCCAGAAGAGCGTCACGCACCTGCGCCCGGGTATCCAGTCCATCGGCAGCCTGCGCGGCCAGTCCGGCCATGTCCACAACCCGTTCTTCATCCTCAAGCGCCCGCAGGCAGACGAGCAGCAGGGCGAGGCCATCGGCTTCTCGCTCGTCTACAGCGGCAACTTCCTCGCGCAGGCGGAGGTCGACACCTTCGATGTCACGCGCGTGACGATGGGCATCCATCCGCAGGAGTTTTGTTGGCAGCTCGCGCCGTCGGATTCGTTCCAGACGCCGGAGGCCGTCATGGTCTGGTCGGACCACGGCCTCAACGGCATGAGCCAGAACTTCCACAAGCTCTACCGCACGCGCCTGGCGCGCGGTGTCTGGCGCGACAAGGTGCGCCCCATCCTCATCAACAATTGGGAGGCCACGTACTTCGATTTCGATGAGGAGAAGCTCGTGCGCATCGCCAAGACGGCGCACGATGTCGGCGTCGAGCTCTTCGTCCTCGACGATGGCTGGTTCTCCACGCGCTGCGGCGAGACGAGCGGCCTCGGCGACTGGTGGCCGAATACCGACCGCCTGCCGAACGGCATCACGGGCCTCGCGGAGCGCATCAACGCGCTCGGCATGAAATTCGGCCTCTGGGTCGAGCTCGAGATGGTCAACAAGGACAGCGAGCTCTATCGCGCGCACCCTGACTGGATCCTGCACACGGAGGGCCGCCATGCTTCGCATGGCCGCAAGCAGTACGTGCTCGACTTCTCGCGCCCGGAAGTCGTCGATTACATCCACGACTCCATCTACAAGGTCCTGAGCACGGCGAAAATCGACTACATCAAGTGGGACATGAACCGCAGCATCACGGAGTGCGGCTCGGCCGGCTGGGGGCCGGAACATCAGGGCGAGATCTTCCACCGCTACATCCTCGGCGTCTACAGCCTCTACGAGCGCCTGACGCATGAGTTCCCGAACATTCTGTTCGAGTCCTGCGCTTCGGGCGGCGGCCGCTTCGACCCGGGCATGTTCTACTATGCGCCGCAGTGCTGGACGAGCGACGACTCTGACGGCGGCGAGCGACTGCGCATCCAGTACGGTACGAGCTACGCTTACCCCGTGTCGTTCATGGGATCGCACGTCTCGATCGCGCCGAACCATCAGGTCTTCCGCGAGACGAGCCTCAAGCTGCGCGGCGATGTCGCGTACTTCGGCACGTTCGGCTACGAGCTCGACCTCGGCAAGCTCTCGGCCAAGGAGCTCGATGAGGTCCGCGAGCAGATCCGCTTCATGAAGAAGTACCGCAAGCTGATCCAGCAGGGGACGTTTTACCGTCTCAAGGACCCGTTCACGAGCAACGTCGCGGCCTGGATGGTCGTCTCGGATGACCGCCGTCAGGCTATCGTCGGCTATTACAAGATGCTCGCGCACCCCTGCACGCCGTACACGTGGATGAAGCTCGCCGGCCTCGATGAGACGGCTGCCTACAAGGTCCGCATCGATGACCGCGAAGAGATGGGCGTGTTCACGGGCGCTGAGCTCATGCGTGCCGGCCTCGACACGACGGACTTCTCGGCTGGCGAGCAGAGTCACGAAGAGGGCAAGCACTGCACCGATTTCTGGTCGCGCCTCTTCGTCCTTGAAGCAGAGTAAGGATTCAATTTGTCAACAAATTTCCATGAATACCTAACAGATGAGGATGGAAATGCGCCGTCAGAACGACTACAATATCAAATAGTTCGTGGAGAACCCACAGACGAAATGAGATTGAAGATGGATCTGTCCCTCTAAGGATATAGGAGGAAGAGGAGAGAAAACATGAAGCGAGAGATGAGACGTAAGCTTATGGCAGTCAGCGGCGTCATGATCTGCGGCGCGAGTGTTGGCATATTCCAGAAAATCGCGCTTGGCACCGATCCGTTCACGTGCTTTGTCACGGGCATTGCCAACGTGTTCGGTTCGACATACAGCACTTGGTATGTGATCCTGACGGGAATCATGCTCGCGGGCGTCGCCGTGCTCCACCGCCATTACATCGGCTTTGCGACACTCATCAATCTGTTTCTGACGGGCATGGCGGCCGATGTAATGCACGGCCTGCTGGACCTCTTGTTGCCGGACCCGACCTTTGGCACGCGCTGCCTGCTCATGGCATTCAATGTCTTGCTCATGAGCCTCGGCGCTTCGCTTTACTATGTAGCAAATCTTGGTGTCTCGGCCTATGATGCTGTCGCCCTGATGGCATCGGAGTGCTACCATATCGCATCGTTCCGCGTCTGCCGCGTCACGACCGATGCCTGCTGCGTGGCCGTCGGCTTCTTTCTTGCGGCGGATGTCGGCCTCGGTACGGTCATCACGGCCTTCTTCATGGGGCCTGTCGTGCAGTGGTTCACCGAGCATCTGGCCTTGCCGCTGCTCAATGGCCGCACGCCCCGCAAGCAGGTTGTGCCGCGCGAAGCTTAAACCTTTATGCAAAAAAGTCCTGACGACTGTGTCAGGACTTTTTTGCATGCTTTTTGCCAATTGCTTCAGCTGGGGAAGGTGGTTCTGTAGCCTGTAGATAGGAGCTCTGCTGTTGACGGCGATAGGCGGTGGGGGGCATGCCGGCCTTGCGCAGAAAGGCGCGCTGGAAGGAGTCGCTTTTGGCGTAGCCGCATGAGTAGGCAATCGACTCGACGGAGAAGGTCGTCGTTTGGAGCAGATGCTCGGCTTTGGTGAGGCGGCAGTTCTGGATGTACTCGTGGGGCGAGCAGTGCAGGTAGCGCTTGAAGAGCGTCGTCACATAGCTGCGGTTGAGGTTCATGTAGTCGGCCAGTTCCTGCACGGTGAAGGGCTCCTCGAGATGGGTGCGGATGAAGTTCGTCATGTGCGAGATGTAGGCGTTGTTGTCGGCGGGCGGCAGCAGGTCGCGCTGCGCCTCGGCGAGCACGGAGAGGAACTGCATCAGCAGGCCGAGGCGGTAGTAGCGGCCTGAAAGCGTGAAGCTGTTGTGCGCGAGCATGTCCTGCACATAGGCGGCGAGCTTTGCGCCCTGTTCTTTGGTACAGGTGTAGATGGGATCCGCTTGGCTGAGCCTGAGCGAGGCGATAATCTCTGCGGCACGGCTACCGTTGAAGGCCACCCAGATGTAGGTCCAGGGCTCCTTCGCATCGCTCTCGTATGTCGTCTGGTAGTCCGGCTCAATCAGGAAGCCCTGTCCCGCGCGCAGGTGGTACGTGTGCTGATTGGCCTGGAACGTCCCCTTGCCTGCGAGGATGAAGTGGATCAGGTGATAAGAGCGCACGGCCGGCCCGTAGCGGTGGCCGGGCCCCGTGACCGAATGGCCGAATGTCGTCAAAAAGAGCTCGCTCTCTCCTGCCGGAGGCACATTGATCGACTGCATGTCTTCCATATAGGATATCCTCCTGTTCTCATGATGAGTTTATTATATCATGTTTGTCCCATGTTCTGGCAGAGTGTCTTGGCGAGCCCTCTCATGATGCAGATAAAGCAAGAGGCCATCTGATGAGGACAAACAGAATAAAATTTTTGCAAAATCCATTGACATTTATGGATTACAGTTGTATGATTGTAAACAATCTACCAAGAACTCATAACGGTATACAAAATGCTTGAAAGGGGACGAACTTATGCAGTTTTTAGAGAAACTCAGTAATTTCATATCGAAGTACATGGCGGTCTTCGTCATTCTCGTCGCTGCGATCGCTCTGTTCCAGCCGTGGACGTTCAAGTGGGCGGCGCCGAACATCGCGCTGCTGCTCGGTATCGTCATGTTTGGCATGGGCACGACGCTGCGCCTGCGCGATTTCCGCCTGGTCTTCCAGCGCCCGAAGGATGTCTTCGTCGGCGCCCTGGCCCAGTTCACGATCATGCCGGGCCTTGCGTGGCTGCTCGCCAAGGGCTTTGGCCTGCCGCCAGAGCTTGCCGCAGGCGTCATCCTCGTCGGCACCTGCCCGGGCGGCACATCGTCGAACGTCATGACGTATCTGGCGCGCGGCGATGTCGCGCTGTCCGTCTCGATGACGATGACGACGACAATCCTCGCACCGGTCGTCACGCCGCTGCTCACTTGGTGGCTCGCGGGTGCCTGGGTTGACATCTCCCTCTCGGCTATGATGATGTCGATCGTCAAGGTCGTCATCGTGCCGATCGTCGGCGGCATCCTCGTCAACTCGCTGTTCGGCAATGTCGTACAGAAGTACGTCAAGCTCCTGCCGCTGATCTCCGTCGTGGCCATCGTCCTGATTGTCGGCGGCGTCGTCGCCGTCAGCTCGCAGCGCATCATGGAGACGGGGGCACTGATCATGCTCGTCGTCATGCTCCACAACCTGCTCGGCTATGCGCTCGGCTTTGGCATCGCCAAGGCGCTCCGCATGGATATCGCCAAGGTCAAGGCCATCTCCATCGAAGTCGGCATGCAGAACTCCGGCCTCGCTACTTCCCTCGCCATGATGCACTTTGGCGCAGCAGCAGCAATCCCGGGCGCCATCTTCAGTGTATGGCACAACATCTCGGGCTCGCTCGCCGCGAACTACCTCTCCAGCCGCATGACGAAGGAGAAGGAAGAAGAACCGGCAACAGAAGCCTGATCACCACCATTACCCCCTATTATCGTAAAACCCATAAATTCACCGAAGTCAAAAGGAACTCCCATGACGCCGCAACTGCCACGCGTGCATGGGAGCTCTTTTTTTGCGGAAATACATCATGTTATAATGAAAAAAATGTGTTGGAAAGAAGAAAGGGAAGGGAATCACGATGAAGAAACACATCTACATCCTCGCGACGGGCGGTACGATTGCCGGCAAAGCCGCATCAGAGGCGGCGACGACGGGCTACGAGGCGGGGGCCATCGGCATCGCGGACTTGCTTGCGGCCGTGCCGGAGCTCCGCCATGTGGCAGACGTGGAGGGGGAGCAGATTGCCGCTATCGACAGCAAGGATATGACTTCAGCAATCTGGCTGCGGCTCGCTTCGCGCTGCAATGAACTGCTCGCGCGCGCGGATGTCGACGGCATCGTCATCACGCACGGCACGGACACGATGGAGGAGACGGCGTATTTCCTGCATCTGACAGTCCACAGCGCGAAGCCAATCGTGCTGACGGGAGCCATGCGCCCCGCGACGGCACTGAGCGCCGATGGACCGATGAACCTCCTGCAGGCCGTGCGCGTCGCTGCCACTGACGAGGCCGTCGGCCAAGGTGTCCTCATTGTCCTCGATGGCACAATCGAGAGCGCCCGCGATGCCGTCAAAATGCACACGACAGCGCTCGATACCTTCCAGTCGCCCGAGGTTGGCGCGCTCGGCAGCGTTCACGACGGGGAGCCTGTCTTCTACCGGAGCCCGTTGCGGCGCCATACGACGCGCAGCGCGTTCTCCGTCGAGGGCGTCACCGAACTGCCGCGCGCGGCCATCCTCTACGCACATGCCGATGATGATGGCCTCCTCGTCGAAGCGGCCGTGCACACCCAGAATAATCACACCGGCGATCACGCCAGCAAAAATAGAAGTCTTGGAAAGCTTTCTGCCGTATTCCTTTGCCTTTTCCAGTTCGCCCTGTCCCAGCAGGCTTCCCACCATAATGCCGCTTGCGGTGGCAATGCCGGTGCAGAAGCAGATGACCAGATTCTTGACGATGTTGGCAATGGAGTTTGCGGCTGCGGCATCGCTGCCCATGTGTCCCATAATGACGGAGTACATGGTGAAGCCAAGTCCCCACATCAGTTCGTCACCGAGGATCGGGGCAGTGTATTTCCAGAAGTCCCGCAGCAGCACCTTGTCCGGACGAATCGCCCAGCCCAGCCGGATCTTTACGCTGTCCTTCTTCATCATGACCAGCAGTGCCCATGCCAGTTCAATGACCTTGGCGATAACTGTTGCAATGGCAGCACCGGCGATACCCATTTTCGGGAAAAAGCCGATACCGAAAATAAAAGCTGCATTCAGAATGATATTGATGACTACGGAAACAGAACTGATGACCGCACTCAGAGTGGCGTTGCCGCAGTTCTTCAGAATGCACAGGTAGATCTGCGAAACACTGAGCAGCAAATAGGAAACACCCACTACCCGCAGATATTCCGCACCGTCTGCGATCAGCACAGGATCCGATGCAAATGCCCGCATCAGCTGTTCCGGAAAGAACGTTGCACCAATGGTGAACGGCAGGGACAGCAGAACGGAGAATGCCAGCCCAATGCCCAGTGTCTTTTCCACGGCACGCTTATTGCGGATCCCCCAGTACTGTGCGGCGAAAATGGAAACGCCGGCAGTAATGGCAAACAAGAACAGGGAATATACGAACTGGATCTGTCCGGCGAGGGATACTGCCGAGAGAGCGTCCTGACTGACAAAACCCAGCATAAATGCGTCTGAGGCATTGACCAGTGCCATCATCAACTGCTGGAGAGAAATCGGGATCATCAGATGCAGCAGTTTTTTCCGGAATTCTGCACGATTGCTTTGTGTCATATGTCATTCTCCTTTTCTGTGATTTTTTCAAACAAATTCAGGGCAATACCGCACAAAGAGCATCTGTCGCACAATCTTTGTGCGGTATTGCTTCAGGTGTATTTCCGGAGCAGAGCAACACGTCTTGTTCCGGATTCGTTTGATATTATAAGACAAAGAAAATTCGATTTCTATAACATTCCGCTGAATCATTATAACAATCGTACAAATTCAAGGGATTTGAAAAACGTTTTGCAGAATATGTGGTATCGATTTCAAAATCGTGCACAAATTGTACGATTTTGATGTTGCTCCGATCATATCATAAAAATATCTGCTTGTCAAGCTGCCGGAGAAAAAAGAATTTTTTACAAGACCAGTATGGCACTTGAACAACGCCAACAGATATGATATAATAAAAGTGTACCCAATCTGTGAAAGGAGCATTTGCACATGCAGAAAATGATCCCACGGCTGCTGATCAGTGCAGTCGGCAGCGGCACCGGAAAAACTACAGTTACCGCAGCACTGCTGTCTGCCTTCTGTGCCCGCGGCATGCGTGTGCAGAGCCTGAAGTGCGGACCGGACTATATCGACCCCATGTTTCATAGTCATATTACCGGAAGACCGGCATACCATGCCGATCCTTTTTTTCTGTCCCGTTTTGCCATGCGGGAACTGGTTTCCCGTGTCAGTGCAGATGCGGACTGCACGATCTTCGAGGGGGCAATGGGCTATTATGACGGCATCGGCGGCACGGAGCAGGCCAGTGCCTACACCGTTTCGGACTGGCTGGAACTCCCCACGCTGCTGGTGGTAAATCCCCAAGGTATGGGCTGTTCCATAGCGGCAGTGTGCCGCGGATTCCAGACGTTCCGGACACCGAACCCGATCTGCGGCATTTTGCTGAACGGGGTTCGCCGCGGCATGGCTGCCTATTATCGGGAGATTTTGGAACGGGAAACCGGCTTGCCGGTGCTGGGCTGTCTGCCGCAGCTTTCGGAGGTGCAGCTGGAAAGCCGTCACCTTGGGCTGATGACAGCGGGAGAGGTGTCCCGACTGGACGAAAAAGTCCGGCTTCTGGGAAAGACTGCGGAAGAAACCATGCAGCTGGATCAGATTCTGGAACTCGCACGCAAGGCACCGCCGCTGCCGGAAGTGCCGCTGCTGTCAAAGCCGCAGCCGTCATTCCGGCTGGGTATCGCACAGGATCGGGCATTCTGCTTTTACTATGCGGAAAATCTGGAACTGCTGGAGCATTATGGTGCAGAATTGGTGCCGTTTTCGCCGCTGGAAGATGCAGCCCTGCCGGAAAATCTGGACGGCTTGTATTTCGGCGGTGGTTATCCGGAATTGTACCTGCCCCAGCTTAGCGGCAACACGTCGTTTCTGGAATCCCTGCGGCAGGCAGCCGAAACTGGTATCCCGATCTGGGGAGAATGCGGCGGCTTTCTGTACTTGCAGCAGTCTATGGCTGGAAAAGACGGCATACGCTATCCCATGGCGGGACTGCTGTCCGGAGATGCATCACTGGGAGAACGCCTTTGCCGGTTCGGGTATGTCACGCTGACGGCTCGGCAGGACACCGTGTTCGGAAAGGCAGGAGCATCAATTCCGGCTCATGAGTTCCACTATGCCGACAGCACGGCGAACGGCAACGCATTTCTGGTGCAGCGTCCCAATGGGAAAACGTGGGAGGCAATGCAGTGTCGGGAAAACATCATTGGCGGATTCCCGCACTTGTATTTTCCCGCCAATCCGGAATTTCCCATGCAGTTTGCCGCGGCTTGTCGGGCATATCGGAAGAAAAGAGGTGGCATATGCTGATTTTGGTAACAGGCGGTGCCGGCAGCGGAAAGTCCCTGCTGGCGGAGCGTATCAGCATGCAGCTGAAACGCATGCCGTTCTGGTATGTGGCAACGATGCAGGTATGGGATCAGGAGTGCCGCGACCGCATCGACCGCCACCGGCAGCAGCGTGCCGGAAAGGGCTTTCAGACAGTGGAAGCCCCTGTGCATCTGACAGAAGCGGCAGCAGCACTGCCGCCGGACGGAACAGCACTGCTGGAATGTTTGAGTAATCTGGTGGCAAATGAGCAGTTCGGCGGAAACACCGGAGCACCGGTGCAGGCGGTTCTGGACGGGGTGCATGCTCTGTATCGGAATGTGCGGCATTTGGTAATTGTGACCAATGAGGTGTTTTCTGACGGCACGCCGGCTGACCCTGCCATGCAGGCATACCTGCAAAATCTGGGAAACATCAACTGTGCCCTCGGGGCGGAGGCAGACGTTGTGGCAGAATGCTGTGCCGGTCTGCCGGTGATCTGGAAAGGAGAATCGTTATATCATGAAATCATGGCTGGAATCTTTGCTGATCGCACTTTCCATGTATAGTGCGATTCCGGTAAAGTGTTTGAACTGGACTGAGAAAAATCTGCGGAATGCAATGGTATTTTTTCCGTTGGTGGGGCTGCTCTGCGGGGTAGGGCTGTGGCTGGTCTGGCTGGTCTGCGGCTTGCTGCATGTCAGCAGTGTGCTGTTTGGCGTGCTGGCAGTGGCAAGTGGTGTGCTGATCACCGGCGGCATTCATCTGGACGGCTTCTGTGATACGGCAGATGCTCTCTATTCCCGCCGTCCGCAGGAGGAAAAACTGCGGATTCTGAAAGACCCCAACTGTGGACCTTTTGCGGTGTTCAGCGTAATACTGGTGCTGTTGGTCAGCTTCGGTTCGTATGTGCAGCTGTATCAGACACAGGGGCGGAATGTGGTCTGGCTGCTGGCAGGCGGATTTTTGCTGACACGCTGTCTGAGCGGGATTGCCGTTACGACGCTGCCCGTTGCCCCGACCAGTTCGCTGGTAAAAACATTCGGGGAAAATGCCGGCAAATATGTTCGTGTGCTGCTGCTTATCGAGTACGGCATTACCGGTCTGCTGCTGGTGTGGTTCTGGGGCTGGCTGGCAGTGGTGCTGGTCTGGCTGGGACTGTTCGTCTTTTGGGGCTGTTCTCACATGGCGAAGAAGCAGTTCGGCGGTATCACCGGCGATCTGGCAGGCTTTTTTCTGGTGCTGAGTGAAACCGTGTACCTGTTGGGAGCTGCTCTGCTGGGGGGTGTTCTGGCGTGAAACTGATTCTCGGCGGCTATGCCAACGGCAGAACTGCCTACGCCATGCAGAACTATCAGCTGACAGAATCGGACTGTTTTGATGCGGCGGCAGAACCGCTTGCCCGGTGGAACGGGCAGCGGCTGATCCTGCATGCGGAGCAGCTGGTGAATCCGTGGCTGGAACAGGGAAAGGAACCATGTACGGAAATTTTGCCATGGCTGGAACGGTGGCAGAATGCAGTGCTCATCACGCAGGAAGTGGGCTGTGGTCTGGTGCCTGTCACCCCGCAGCAGCGGCAGCTGCGGGAAGCCGTGGGACATTTCAACAGATTGTTGGCTGAATGTGCAGAAACGGTGGAACGTGTCTGCTGCGGTCTGGGCATGCAGCTGAAATAGGAGCAGAACCATGTGGATATTGTTGAGTGTTGCGTTGGGATTTTTGCTGGATCTCTGCTTCGGGGATCCGGTCTGGCTGCCGCACCCTGTGGTGCTGATCGGGAAAAGTATTTCGCGGCTGGAAAAATTTCTCCGGCAAAAGTTCCCGCAAACGCCGGCAGGGGAAACAAAGGCAGGCGTGATTCTGGCGGTCTGCATTCCCCTGTGCAGCCTGCTGCTGTCCGGCGGAATCCTGCTGCTGGCGTATCATATTTCGTTCTGGCTCTGGTTTGTGCTGCACACGTTCTGGTCGTATCAGATCCTGGCAGCACGTTGTCTGGAGAAGGAGAGCCGGAAGGTGTACCGGTTTCTGGCGGCTGGCGATTTGTCCGGTGCCAGAACGCAGCTTTCCTATCTGGTAGGACGGGAAACGTCACAGCTTTCTGCTGAAGAAGTGACGAAAGCCTGTGTGGAAACGGTTGCGGAAAATACCTCTGACGGCGTGACTGCACCGCTGTTTTACTTGCTGCTGGGCGGCGTGCCGCTGGGGTTTTGCTATAAGGCAATCAATACGCTGGATTCCATGGTGGGCTACCGCAATGCAAAGTACCTCTTTTTCGGCAGGGCATCGGCAAAAACGGACGATGCGGCAAACTGGCTGCCTGCCCGTATCTGCGGTGTGCTGCTGACTGTTTCCGCGTTTCTTCTGGGACTGGACGGAAAAGGAGCATGGCGGATTTTTCGCCGCGACCGAAACAACCACCTTTCCCCGAACTCTGCACAGACAGAGTCCGCGGCGGCGGGAGCACTGGGCATTCAGCTGGGCGGCACCCATGTCTATTTCGGGGAAGTGGTGGAAAAGCCAACGATCGGAAATGCAGACAGACCGGCAGAACCGGAGGACATTCCCCGTACCAATGGCATGATGCTGGCGGCATCGGGGCTGTCACTGCTGGGATTTGGTCTGCTGCGGCTGGTTGTAGTTTTGCTGCTGCGGTAAGTGAAAACCGAGTTTGCCATGTATGCCATCCATGAAAAAGGGTGGAGAGGTTCTCCTGTGAAGTGTAGCTTCTAGGGCAGTCGTGTTGAAACCGTCCGGCGGAATTCGCTCGTTCCTCGCTGTCTGCCTGTGGCTTTCCAACGCCGATTGTTGCCCTTGCCTGTATTGGCAGTGTTGATATTCTGGTGTTTTCTGGTGCAGGCGGTCAACTTTATTTGATACGGCGTTTGCAAGTTTATCTGTTTATCATCTTTCGTGTACAACCGATTTCACAAGGAGTTACGCTTCTTTTTTTCTTTACTGAAAAGAAAAAAA
>OHBJ01000900.1_pt1 | contig 20227 bp, 16 predicted proteins | sample 1577241 | NCBI WGS metagenome assembly OHBJ01 (sample SAMEA3541594, study PRJEB24748) | human gut metagenome | biome: human gut; feature: human-associated habitat; material: faeces | place: China | collected 2012 | reverse complement strand
ACCACAGAAACCTCTCTCGTGGTTGATTTCGGTGGCGGAATCAAGACCGAAGAAGATATTGAGAAAGCTTTTGCTGCGGGAGCAAGCATGGTTACAGTGGGCAGCATTGCCGTCACCAATCCTGAACTCTTCATGCAATGGCTGGACAAGTATGGAGCCGACCGCCTGATTCTGGGAGCCGACGTAAGAAACGGTAAGATTTCTATCAACGGATGGAAAGAAGATTCTTCTGAAGATCTCCTTCCTTTCCTGAAAAAGTACATCGATAAAGGAGTACGCTATGTTCTCTGCACAGAAATCAGCAAAGACGGAACGCTGCAGGGACCTGCCATAGAACTCTACAAAGAAGTAATGGCTGCCTATCCTCAACTGCATCTTATCGCCTCAGGCGGAGTAAGTTGCAACGAAGACATCGAAGCATTGGAAACTGCAGGAATTCCTGCCGTAGTATTTGGAAAAGCTTTCTACGAAGGGAAAATCGATGTTAAGAAACTAGTTAATAGTTAAATAGTTGACAGTCAAAAAGTTTATAGTTAGGAGTTAAGTAATCATAAAGTTCAAAGTTCAATGGTCAAAGTTCAAAGTAACAAAGGATTAGCTAAACGAATCGTTCCTTGTCTTGATGTAAAGAACGGCGAGACGGTAAAGGGAACCAATTTCGTAAACCTTCGCAGCGCTGGTGACCCGGTAGAACTGGGAAAAGCTTATAGCGATGCTGGAGCCGATGAGCTCGTATTCCTCGATATTACAGCGAGTTTCGAAGAGCGCAAAACCTTTACGGATATGGTAACCCGCGTGGCTGCCGAAATCAATATCCCATTTACTGTGGGAGGTGGAATCAATGAACTCAAAGATGTTGACCGCCTGCTCAATGCAGGAGCTGACAAGGTAAGCATCAACAGTGCTGCCATCCGACATCCGGAGCTCATCGATGAAATTGCCAACCATTATGGCTCACAGGTTTGCGTATGCGCCATTGATGCACGTCTCGATTCTGACGGCTGGCACTGTTATGTAAAAGGCGGAAGAGAACGGGTGGAACTAGGATTGTTTGACTGGGCAAAGGAAGTAGCCGACCGGGGTGCCGGTGAAATTCTCTTTACCAGTATGGATCATGACGGTGTGAAACAGGGATTCGCAAACGAGGCCCTCGCCCGTCTTGCTGAAGAAGTAAGCATTCCTATCATCGCCTCAGGAGGTGCTGGAAAAATGGAGCATTTCCGCGATGCGTTCACCCAAGGCAAGGCAGATGCTGCCCTGGCAGCCAGCGTGTTCCACTTTGGCGAGATTGCCATTCCTGACCTCAAGAAATACCTGAGAGAAGAAGGAATCAACGTGAGAATATAGAACACGTAAGGATACTGAGACACGTGAATATAATAATGTAAGAAAATAAAAACAAGATAAAATGGAAATAGATTTCGAAAAATTAGGCGGACTGGTTCCTGCCATCATCCAAGACGCAGTTACAAAGAACGTCTTGATGCTTGGCTTCATGAATCAGGAAGCATACGATAAGACAATAGCAACCAAAAAGGTAACATTCTGGAGCCGTTCACGCAACTGCCTCTGGACAAAAGGTGAAACATCAGGTAACTTCCTGAATCTCGTTAGCATTCAGAACGACTGCGATAACGACACCTTGCTGGTTAAGGTTCACCCAGATGGTCCAACCTGCCACAAAGGTACAGACACCTGCTGGGCAGAAGAGAATACACTCAACCCAATCCTCTTCCTCTCAGAACTTCAGGATTTCATCAACAAGCGCCACGAAGAAATGCCAGAGGGAAGCTACACTACCAGCCTCTTCAAGAAAGGCGTTAACAAAATGGCGCAAAAGGTTGGAGAAGAAGCTGTTGAAACCATTATCGAAGCCACAAACGGCAACAACGAGAAACTCATTTACGAGAGTTCAGACCTTCTCTATCACCTCATCGTTCTGCTCACAAGCAAGGGCTTGAGAATAGAAGATGTAGTGAAAGAACTTCAGATGCGTCACGATCCGGAATGGGATAAGAAACGCCGCGTTGCCAAGAGTAAGGGCGAAATGAAATAACAAACCAACATTAAGGAGAAAAAATAGAAGATGTTAATAGATTATCAGAACGTCAGCATATATCAGGCCGACAAGTGCGTGCTCCAAAACATCAATTTTCATATTGACGAAGGAGAATTCGCCTACCTTATTGGAAAAGTCGGCTCTGGTAAAAGTTCGCTATTAAAGACACTTTATTGCGAACTAGACCTTGTAGAAGGCGAAACCGAGAAGGCTGAAATTCTCGGCAGAGACCTCAAAACTATCAGGCGAAAGGAGATTCCGGCTCTGCGTAAGGAATTGGGAATCATCTTTCAGGATTTCCAGCTGCTACACGACCGCACCGTTCGCAAGAACTTTGAATTCGTACTCAAGGCAACAGGCTGGAAAAACAAAAAAGACAGAGAAAAGCGTATCGAAGAGGTACTCAACGAAGTAGGCATGATTGATAAAATCGACAAGATGCCTCATGAGCTCTCAGGTGGTGAGCAGCAGCGTGTAGCCATCGCCCGCGCCATTCTCAATAATCCAAAAATCATCATCGCCGATGAGCCTACAGGCAATCTCGACCCAGAGACAGCCAGCAACATCGTGAGTCTGCTGAAAGACATCACCAAACAAGGCACAGCTGTTGTGATGACAACCCATAACATCCCGATGCTCGACAAATTCCCAGGCATCGTTTACCGCTGTAAGGAAGGTGTGCTCTACGACGTAACAAATGAGTACAACCGTATCGACCTCACAGAGGATGGAGAAGATAATTAAGTGAAATAATTAAATAAAATTACGACTATGAAGGTAATGAAATTCGGAGGTACTTCTGTAGGCTCACCAGAGCGCATGAAGGGAGTAGCCTCTTTGGTTACAGAATCAGGTGAACCAACTTTCATCGTATTGTCTGCGATGAGCGGTACAACAAACTCTCTCGTTGAGATCTCTGACTATCTTTACAAGAAGAATCCAGAGGGCGCCAACGAGGTAATCAACAACTTGGAGAAAAAATACATGCAGCATGTAGAAGAACTCTACTCTACCGAGGAGATGAAAAATACGACTCGTGAGTTCTTGCAGGGCGAATTCAACTATCTCCGCTCATTCACCAAAGACCTCTTCACTTCTTTCGAGGAGAAGAGCATCGTGGCTCAGGGCGAGATGATGAGTACCAACATGGTTGTAAACTACTTGAAGGAACAGGGTGTAAAGGCGGTATTGCTCAACGCATTAGACTTTATGCGAACTGACAAGAACGCAGAACCAGACCCTCAGTACATCAAGGAGAAGTTGGCAGCTATCATGGAGCAGAACCAGGGCTATCAGATTTACATCACTCAGGGATTCATCTGCCGCAACGCATATGGCGAGGTTGACAATCTGCAGCGTGGCGGTAGCGACTACACCGCATCTCTTATCGGTGCAGCTCTCCCAGCTGACGAAATTCAGATCTGGACCGATATCGACGGAATGCACAACAACGACCCTCGTGTCGTAGAGCACACTGAAGCTGTCCACCAGTTGAACTTCGAGGAGGCTGCTGAGTTGGCTTACTTCGGTGCCAAGATCCTCCACCCTACCTGTGTTCAGCCAGCTAAGTATGCAGGCATCCCTGTACGCTTGAAGAACACCATGGATCCTAAGGCCGACGGTACAATCATCGACAATGTCATCGTACGCGGCAAGATCAAGGCTGTTGCTGCCAAGGACAACATCACAGCCATCAAGATCAAGAGTAGCCGCATGTTGCTCGCTACAGGTTTCCTACGCAAGGTATTCGAAATCTTCGAGAGCTATCAGACTCCAATTGATATGATTGCTACTTCAGAGGTGGGTGTCAGCATGAGTATTGATAATGATTCTCATCTTAACGACATCGTAAACGAACTGAAGAAATATGGTACAGTAACTGTAGATTCTGATATGTGCATCATCTGCGTTGTAGGTGATTTGGACTGGAGCAACGTTGGCTTCGAGACCATCGCTACCGATGCGATGAAGAACATTCCTGTACGCATGATTTCTTATGGTGGTTCTAACTACAACATCTCATTCCTCATCAGAGAGAAAGATAAGAAGCAGGCATTGCAGAACTTGAGCAACGTATTGTTCGAGAAGAAGTAATGCAAATGAAAACGAAGAGTGAAAAGTGAAGAATTCGTATGTAATGCTTCCTATCCACTCTTCGTTGGATATTCTGATTTACAATAAATTGGATATTCTGATTTAACTATAATAAGGTATTAATTTAAGATTAAGTGAAATGAAAGGTACATTTCCGATAGATAAGTTTCAGGAGATACAGACTCCGTTCTACTATTACGACACCAATGTGTTGCGCCAGACATTGAAAACCATCAATGAAGAGGCTGGCAAGCACGAGGGATTTGAAGTGCACTATGCCGTAAAGGCAAATGCCAACCCTAAGGTGCTCAATATCATCTGTCAGGCTGGTTTAGGAGCCGACTGTGTGAGCGGAGGAGAAATTCAGGCAGCCATCAAAGCCGGATTCCCAGCCAGCAAGATTGTTTACGCTGGTGTAGGCAAAAGCGATTGGGAAATCAACCTCGGATTGGAGAAAGGCATCTTCTGCTTCAATGTAGAGAGCATTCCGGAGTTGGAAATCATCAACGAGCTGGCTGAAAAACAGAATAAGATTGCGCAGGTTTGTTTCCGCATCAATCCGGATGTCGGCGCCCATACGCACGCTAACATCACAACAGGACTGGCAGAAAACAAGTTCGGAATAGCCATGCGCGACATGGAAGCCGTAATCGAAGAGGCTGCCAAGATGAAGAACATCCAGTTCCTCGGACTGCACTTCCACATCGGAAGCCAGATTCTCGATATGGGTGATTTCGAGGCACTCTGCAACCGTATCAACGAACTTCAGAACCAACTTGAAGCGCATCACATCGTTGTGAAGAACATCAATGTGGGCGGCGGACTGGGCATTGATTACAATCACCCAAACCGCCAGCCAATCCCTAATTTCAAGGATTATTTCGATACATACGCAAAGAAACTGAAGTTGCGCGATGGTCAGAAGCTTCACTTCGAGTTAGGTCGCGCTGTAGTGGGCCAGATGGGTTCTCTCATCACCAAGATACTCTACATCAAGCAGGGCACAGCCAAGCAGTTTGCCATTGTGGATGCAGGAATGACCGACCTCATCCGTCCAGCTCTCTATCAGGCTTACCATAAGATTGAGAACATCTCAAGCGATGAACCTGTAGAAACTTACGACGTAGTAGGTCCTATCTGCGAATCAAGCGATGTCTTCGGCAAGGCTGTCGACATCAACAAAGCCCATCGCGGCGACCTCATCGCCCTCCGCTCAGCCGGAGCCTATGGTGAGATTATGGCGAGCCAGTACAACTGTCGCCAGTTGCCAAAGGGGTATATTACAGAAGACTTTTAATATAGTTGAAAGTTAAAAGTTAAGAGTTTATAGGATTCTCCTTTCTCTAGCTTTCTATATTACGAGAAAAAGAATATGATGATCATTAGTACAACTACTATAATAGCAGGCGCAGTGGTGGTTTTATTGGCGGTTCTCGGATCGCTGATAAATCCATTTCTGCGCTCGTTGCGCTTTCAAAAAACAGAAACGGCAGAGAATCAACCTCCTGTCAGTATACTCATTACCGCACACGATAATCTTGCTGAATTGGAGAGGAATCTCCCTATGTTCCTGCGTCAGCAGTACGCTGCCGACTATCAGGTAATCGTAGTCTGCCAGAGTACAGATGGCGAGACGCAGGATTTTCTGAAGCGAACAGCAGCCGAGAACCCTCATCTGTATTATACTTACATTCCTGAGAGTTCACGCTACATGAGCCGCAAGAAATTGCAGATTACACTGGGTGTGAAGGCAGCCAAACATGAATGGATTATTTTGACAGAACCTAATTGCCGCCCAAGCAACGACAAGTGGCTGCAAACCATGGTCCGTCAATGTCAGGACCCAAACCATCTGGTATTGGGATATGTAGCCCTTGATGAGGAAACCAAGAGCGTTCGCCGTTTCGACAGCATCCGCAAGGCTTACTATGTTTTGCGCCGTGCCCAGCAGACCTATGGTTATCGCAGCCACATGCCAAACGTAGCGTTCCGCAAGAGCGACTTCATGAAGGAACAGGGCTATCAGGGCAACCTGGAATATGTTCGCGGCGAATACGATTTTCTCGTCAACAAGTATGCCCATTGTGGCGAAACTGCTACAGAATTGGATTGCGATGCATGGCTCTTCCGCGAAGCACCATCGAACAAGAGCTGGTACAATGCCCACCTCTATCTGCAGGCTTCACGCAAGAGTTTGGAAAGAGCCGCTTCCATGCGTACCCTCATGTTCTTTGACCATCTCATGCCACATCTCAGCCTGATAGCAACACTGGCCGTTGCAGCCTACTCTATCCTCATGAAGAATTGGATTCTTACAGGATGCGCAGGTTTCAGTTTCCTCCTGCTGTTCATCGTGAGAATGCTGATAGCCAACAAGGCCATCAAACACTTTGATGACGGAATAGCGATGTTCAAACTGCCATTCTTCGAATATGGAATTATCTGGAGAAATCTGGCTACCAAATTGCGCTATTGGCGGGCTGACAAAAACGATTTCACTTCTCATAAACTCTAAACAGGGTAAAAAGGAAGTAACAGTCTATCAAATAATAACAGTTAAAAATAACCGACAGAACGATGAAAGTATATTTGTTCATTTCCAACCATAAGAAGTTGCTGAAGATGTATCTTCCATACATCGAAGCCTTGAATAAGCAGCTCGACATCACCAACAGTCTGGTTGATGCCGACATTGTGTTGATTATAGGAGCATGGACATGGCAGGGAGCCCAGATAGCAAAGAAAGCAAAGCAGATGGACATACCCTACATCGTTTGTCCACTAGGTGATATTTCTGAGAGAAATTGCAAGAACCCTTACTTGAAGCGTTCACTGCAACAGTCTATGTATCAGAAAGCCATGTACGCCAAAGCCAACCTCATAGTAGCTACTACCCCTATGGAGAAAAACTATCTGGAAAAGAAAGGTTGGAACAAGCGCATCGCCCTGATTCGCTATTCAGGCTACAGTCATCTTACCAACACTGAAGCCATGATGCAAAACTGGCAGGAGACGGATGAGGAGACGCTGGCAGTCTTCGAGCAGCAAAAGGCAGAAGCCATCGCTGCCCAGACCAAGCAGGCTATCATCGCACAGATTATGCAGATAAAAAGCCGCATGCCGCATCAGAATATTCCGCAAAAATATCTTGACGATTTACACACTCTCCTCTATACTGATGATTATGATGAGGATGCTATCAAGCAAGAACTGGCAGAGAAGAAACTCTCTTCCTATGCCGCCTCCGTTTTCCAGACCATGACAGATAAAACAGGACTCACAGAAGGCTTCATGCCGATTCCTGCCAAAAAGGGCAGAAAGAGTAAAGAGATTCTGAAATTTGTGAAATAAAAGAAATCTGAAGTTTGTGAAATAAGAAGAAATGAACTTTGATAGAATAGAACAGCAGGCTGGTCATCTGCCAGCTTACCAGATAGCCGACTCTGTCAATGAAGCATTGATGGAGTCGGCTAACCTTGTTATTACAGCTCCTCCTGGAGCCGGTAAATCTACCCTTCTCCCGCTCACCATTCTGCGGGGCATGAGTGATCAGGCATTGGAAGGCTTCATCCATAATCATCTTAAAAGTCAGGGTAAGATTCTGATGCTCGAACCGCGCCGCCTGGCTGCTCGCCAGATTGCCGAACGGATGGCACAGATTCTGGGAGAACCCGTGGGCAAAACCATCGGCTATCGGATAAGATTCGAAAGCAAGGTTTCGGATGATACACGCATCGAAGTCCTTACCGAGGGCATTCTCACCCGAAGGCTGGTCAATGATGCTACACTCGAAGGCGTTTCTTGCCTCATCTTTGATGAGTTTCATGAGCGCAGCATCAATTCCGATCTGGCGTTAGCGCTGGCCCGGCAAACACAGGAAATCATCCGCCCTGACCTGAAGCTCATTATCATGTCAGCAACAATCGATGCTTCTATCATCTGCCAGGCACTTCAGGCTCCGCTTATCGAGAGTGAAGGCAGAATGTTTCCGATAGAAACCATTTATGCAGACCACGACATCGACAGATATCAGGTAGCGCAGGAAATGGCAGCTACTATCTGTCAGGCTTTCAGAAACCAGGAAGGTGACATTCTTGCCTTTCTGCCGGGACAGGGAGAAATCATGAAATGCGAAGAACTGCTTCGTTCTGCCATATCTTCAACGGAAATCTATCCACTCTACGGCAACCTTTCGCCTGAAAAGCAGCGGCTCGCAATCGCTCCTTCCAAACCGGGTGAACGAAAAATCGTATTGGGCGAAACAATGGGCGTGGTGTATCACCTGCGTTCAACTGTGCTGGGTCACGAAGTGGTGCTGCGTCAGCAAACCGCTGATCGGGAAAACCCGGTATTGCCTACCGTTTCGGATCTGTGGCATTCTGCCAACCTGAACGAACGTGAAGTGTTCGACTATTTCGGTATCCGCTTCGCCGGACACCCCGATATGCGTCGCCTCTTCTTGCGTAACGACTGGAAAGGCTATCCGCTGCGCAAAGATTATGACGCAAATCCCGAACTCAACCCTGTTCCCACTACCAATGAGGAACCGGAGGACGAAACCACCGAGATCGAATTCAAGGATGGTAAGTTGGAGGTGAGCGATCACCAACTCTTCGACGAAAAAGAGTATGTGGTCAATATCGGACCGCAGCACCCTGCAACTCACGGTGTGCTCCGTCTCTGCACCTCGATCGAGGGTGAGATCATCAAAAAGATCGATGTCCACTGCGGATATATCCACCGTGGTATCGAGAAGATGTGCGAAAGCATGACCTACCCCCAGACCCTGGCGATGACCGACCGTTTCGACTATCTGGGTGCACACCAGAACCGCCATGCGCTCTGTATGTGTATCGAAAAGGCCATGGGCCTCAAGGTCCCCGAACGTGCTCAATACATCCGTACCATTATGGATGAGTTGCAGCGTATCGATTCGCATCTGCTCTTCTACTCCTGCCTCTGCATGGATATGGGTGGTCTGACCCCATTCTTCTACGGTATGCGTGACCGTGAGAAGGTCCTCGATATTTTCGAAGGTACTACCGGTGGCCGTCTGATCCAAAACTATAACGTAATCGGTGGTGTGATGGCTGACATCGATCCCGATTTCGTCAAGAAGGTCAAGGACTTTATCGCTTATCTGCCCGGCGCTTTGAAAGATTATCACGATGTCTTCACCGGCAACGTCATCGCTCAACAGCGTATGAAGGGAATCGGTATCCTCTCCAAAGAGGACGCAATCTCGTTCGGTGCTACCGGTCCGACCGGCCGTGGTTCGGGTTGGGCTTGCGATGTGCGTAAAGTACACCCTTACGGCGTATATGATAAGGTGGATTTCAAAGAGATCCTGCGTACGGAAGGTGACTCATTCGCCCGCTATATGGTGCGTATGGAGGAGATCTTGGAGTCTGTACACATTATCGAACAGCTTATCGATAACATCCCAGAGGGCGACTACGCCGCCAAAACTAAACCGATTATCCGTCTGCCGGAAGGTGAATACTATGCAAGTACTGAGGCTTCACGTGGTGAATTCGGTGTCTATATCGAAAGCCGTGGGGACAAATATCCTTACCGCATGAAGTTCCGTTCGTCCTGCATGCCGCTGGTTTCGGTGGTAGATACGCTTGCGCGCGGTTCGAAGATCGGTGATCTGATCGTCATCGGTGCGTCACTCGACTATGTGATCCCTGATGTTGACCGCTAACCCAAGTTTAACCTGATAATTTAAACAAATATGTTCGATTTTTCAATCGTGACTCAATGGATCGACTCGCTGCTGAGAAGCTGCATGTCGGACACAGCTGCATTGATCGTTGAGTGTGTGCTGATAGGGGTTTGCCTGCTGTTGGGTTATGCCGTAATCGCTCTGATTCTGATCTTCGCCGAGCGTAAAATCTGCGCATATTTCCAGTGCCGCCTCGGCCCGAACCGTGTTGGACCCTGGGGATCAACCCAGTTGATTGCCGATATGTTCAAAATGCTCACCAAAGAGATTATCCGTATCGACCATATCGACAAATTCCTCTTTAACCTCGCACCTTTTATCGTGATTATCGCATCCGTGTTGGCTTTCGGCTCGCTGCCATTCGCCAAAGGTTTGCAAATCATCGACTTCAATATCGGTATCTTCTTCCTGCTGGCCGTATCCTCGATCGGTATCGTCGGTATCCTGCTGGCCGGATGGTCAAGTAACAACAAATACACCCTGATCGGTGCCATGCGAAGCGGCGCCCAAATGATCAGCTATGAACTCTCAATCGGCCTCTCAGCCTTTCTGCACTCATATCTGTCCATTCCGGCATATTTTCCGGCCTTTTCATTCATTGTGGCATCATCATTGATTACAACGATTTCCTCTAAGCTGTGGCGTTTTCCTACCTCGAAATCGTTAGGGTCGTGTGCAGGTGTAATCTTTACACAGCCTGTTCCAAATTCTTTATCTACGTATGAATCTGCGATTACAGGAATCTCTCTGTCTGTGCATGGAAGCTTTAAGGTCTTTCCGATGATATCCTGATAACGCTCATCATCAGGGTTTACAGCTACGGCTGTATCTCCGAAAAGTGTCTCCGGACGTGTTGTTGCTATCTCTACAAATCTGCCTTCCTCGCCAACTACAGGATAGTTGATGTGCCAGAAGAAGCCGTCCTGCTCCTCATGCTCTACCTCTGCATCTGAAATAGATGTCTTACATACCGGACACCAGTTTACGATTCTTGAGCCCTTATAAATCCAGCCCTTCTTATAAAGCTTTGTAAATACCTCCTGTACTGCGTGTGAGCATCCCTCATCCATGGTAAATCTCTCACGCTGCCAGTCTGCTGATGATCCAAGCTTACGAAGCTGCTTTACGATACGTCCGCCGTACTCTTTTCTCCAGTCCCAGCATTTCTCCAGGAACTCTTCTCTTGTAAGGTCTGCCTTATTGATTCCCTGCTCTTTAAGTGCCTGGATAACCTTTACCTCTGTTGCGATGGATGCGTGGTCTGTTCCCGGCTGCCAGAGTGCATTGTAGCCCTGCATTCTCTTGTATCTGATAAGGATATCCTGCATGGTGTTGTCAAGGGCATGTCCCATGTGCAGCTGTCCTGTGATGTTTGGTGGTGGCATCACGATTGTGAATGGTTTTTTGCTGCGGTCTACCTCAGCATGGAAGTAGCCATTGTCTTCCCACTTTTTGTAAAGACGGTCCTCGATGTCCTTTGGATCGTAGGTTTTGTTTAGTTCTTTGCTCATGTTTTCCTCCTTTTATATGAATGACGCAAAAGCTTTGGGGGTGTTTTGTATCAGGTCGCGCATTATGTATGGAATTATGTTCATGATTACGCTGCCAAGACACTGTAAAAATTATGATGAATGATTGCTTAGACCATGACGCAACCGGCTTTTAGCGCCGTCCATGGCGCTAACGCCTCGCCCGCACGTCCATGTGCGTGCGTTGCTGGGCTGTGTACATAATTTTAACAGTCTCTAGGCAGCTCCATAAATCACATAATTCCATACATAATGCGCGGCCTGATAATTCAGGCTGTGAGCTTTTGCTGTTCTTCTTTTCATCTGGCGACCGATTAGATTGCATGCGCAATCTGCCGGTCTTGGTCCATGCCACGACAGAAATAGCATAGCGGCAAATAATATAATTGCGCTATATGTGCACATCTCAGTCTACAAAAAATGCCCCTCCGGTCTACGACCGGAAGGGCGAATAAGCGCTGTACCACCTTCGTTTACATCAGAGCAACATATGCACTAAAATATATGACATATACGCTCGAATGCCTCTTGTCCTGTAACGTGGACTAATCGGAAGAACTTATGTCAAATCTTGTTATATATAGATTTAACTTTCTGGGTTCTTCAGCTCAAAAGCTACCTTCCATGATTTCTGTCTTAAGCATCTTTCAGCCTGCCCAAAATGTATCACCATCTTACGGACCGGATGCTCTCTCTGAAAGCTTTCGTCATGTACTCCTCTTTCTTATGCCTTTAAATATTTTGCCTGTTTCTTTCTACAATATTAAAGTGCATTGGGTGATTTGTCAATATGATTTTTCAATCATCATAATGACCTTTACATGAAACAATATAAATTATCTCATCTTTTTCATAATAAACAATTCGATTAGTGTCATCAATGCGTCTGCTCCACATACCACTAAGATTTTCCTTTAATGGTTCCGGTTTACCTATACCCTCAAACGTACTTCGCTGAATATCCTTGATAAGTCCATTAATTCTTTTCAGTGTTTTCTTATCCTGCGTCTGCCAGTATAAATAATCGCTCCATGCCCTATCTTCCCATAGTAACCTCATTAGTCCTCCTCTATCAAATCATGCTCTGCGAAGTGAGCTTTGCCATCCTTAATATCGCGCACGATATTTTCCAAATAACGGATATTGCTATCAGAATAAAACGGATCTACCGATACCTCAAAAGGAATACGCTTTTCTCTGCCTACTTTTTTTGCAAAAACGGTGAACGCTGCACTCATGGAAAGACCTAATTCCGAACACACCTGTTCCATGCTTTTTTTTACATCTGCATCCAATTTAAAATTAACATTAACTGACTGTGACATATACAACACTCCTTTCTTGCTTATAGTATATGCAACAGCAAAGAAAATATCAATAAGATTTCTTTATTTTTTCTTTACTTATATTCAACATTCTTAGTTGCGACTATATCCACACCGGTTGCTGCAACATCGCTTAGCAGTACATCACCTATATGCACCGGTGCCTCTACCGTGATTTGGTTGATACACTCCATCACATCCATTATCTTTTCCTTTGGAATATCCTGTGCCGTCTTTACGGATACCATCGGTATTGTGCCATTTTTCACACAGACTGTACTTGTCACAATTCGTGTCGGATGCGTTACTTCCTTTGCTCCGTAGTCTGCTCCGCGCTTGCAGGTATTTCCGGTTACTGTGACATTTTCTCCATCTATTGTCACCTTAAGGGCACATCCCAGAGGACAGCCTATACATGTCAAATTTCTTTCTTCCATGATACTATGCCTCCTCAATCTTTATCGTAATTGTGCGGGGATTGTCTGTTTCGATGAGCTGCTTCTTCTTAAGCACTACCTGCTCCATCTCACCCGGCGCCATAACAGGACGCTTGCGGTGCTGCAGCTGTTTATCATCCAGATATACTGCAATATAGCAATTCTTATACACGGCTCCCACTCGAAATCTTACCGTCACAGTATCATCCATTTGTGCAGTATTTATAGTGCTTGGAACAGTGTATCTGACTCCGCCTGTAGCAGTTATCGATATTTCTTTTCCATCGCAACTCTTATCACCACCATTTTTCACATATTCTGCGGCATGGCGGCCTGCTGCTGTCGCTTCCTCTGACACATAATCCACGAGGTCATGCACATGAAGCACATTTCCGCAGGCAAATACACCGGGCACATTTGTCTCAAGGCTTTCGTTTACGACCGGTCCGCTTGTTACCGGATTGAGCTCTACACCGGCTGTTTTTGAAATTTCATTTTCCGGAATAAGTCCGCATGAGAGTAAAAGCGTGTCGCACTCGTAAAACTCCTCCGTTCCCTCAATAGGCTTGTTGTGCTCGTCCACCTGTGCGAGAGTGATACCCTCAACACGCTCCCTGCCCTTTATATCAACCACTGTGTGGCTGAGCTTAAGCGGAATTCCAAAATCATCCAGGCACTGCACGATATTACGCTTCAAGCCTCCTGAATACGGCATGAGCTCTGCGACTACCTGCACAGTGGCACCCTCCAAGGTCATTCTCCTAGCCATGATAAGACCGATATCTCCTGAGCCGAGTATTACTACCTTTCGTCCCGGCATGTAGCCCTCTATATTCACCAGTCTCTGAGCTGTGCCCGCCGAGAAAATTCCTGCCGGTCTGTAGCCGGGTATGTTAAGAGCACCTCTTGCTCTCTCCCTGCAGCCCATCGCAAGTATTACGGTCTTTGCAGCGATATGAAAAAGTCCGTCTGTGCGGTTCATAGCTGTAACTATTTTATCGTTTGCCTCATCTTTTATCTTTACATCATGCCTGTCATCTGCCCCGTTTTCGAACTCGCCACCGGTTGAGATGTCCATGACCATCGTATTGAGCCTGTACTCTATGCCAAGCTCTTTGACCTCTTTGATAAATCTGCCGGCATATTCAGGGCCTGTGAGTTCCTCCTTAAAGGTGTGCAGGCCAAAGCCGTTGTGTATACACTGATTTAAGATACCACCAAGCTCACAGTCTCTTTCCAGTATAAGTATTTTATCTATTTTATTTTTCTTAGCGGAAGCTGCTGCCGCAAGACCTGCCGGGCCTCCTCCTACTATCACAATATCGTAAAATTCCATATTGTCCCCCTATGTTAAGCTGATATTAATCCAATATCAAGCTATCGTCACCTGTCTCTTGGAAATAAGACAGACTATCCACGATTCCTGCTCATTCCAACAACTATCTTTGACTTTCCACCGCTTTTAGTGATGTCAAGCTGTGAAATGCCTCTCTCTCTGGCGATAATCTCCATAGTTCTCGGAGAACAGAAGCCTGCCTGACATCTGTCCATTCCGGCTCTGGTGCGTCTCTTCACGCCATCAAGTGACTTTGCGCCCAGTGGTCTGTTTACCGCATCCATTATCTCGCCCTCCGTAATCATCTCACAGCGACAGATTATATTGCCATACTCAGGCTTTTCTTTTATCAGCTTTTTATACTCATCCTCTGAAAGCTTCTTTGGATTTAAAATACCTTTTCTTGTCTCGATGAAATCTGCATTTTTAGAAGGATTAAAAAGTCCCTCTACTATTGCTGCCACTCTCTCACCGATAGCCGGCGCACTTGATAAGCCCGGTGACTCTATACCTGCGCAGTCAATAAAATACGGTGCGTCAGAAAGCTCCTCGATGATAAACTCATGTCCGTCCTCATGTGCACGGTTTCCCGCAAACGATGTGATGACTTGACGCATAGGAAGTGACGGCACCGAACGTGTGCCGGATGTCGTAACATGCGCTAAGCCCGCTCTTGTTGTATTTGTACCATCCTTGTCATCATGATCATCTGCTGTAGGTCCGATTAGGATATTTCCGTGTACTGTCGGGGTTACAAGCACGCCCTTGCCGTATTTTCCCGGAAGCTGGAAGATTGTCTTGTCAACGATACCACCAGCTGCCCTGTCTAATAGCTCGTACTCTCCGCGCCTTGGTGTGATATGGATTTTGTTTTCACTCACCATGTTGTGAAATACATCAGCATATACACCAGCTGCATTTACAACGCAGCGTGCATGAATTTCTCCATTTTGAGTAATGAGAATATAGCCTGCCTGCTCCTTTTGTATCTCCTTCACCTCGGTGTTAAATAAAAACTCCACACCGTTTGCCGCAGCATTCTCAGCAAATGCAATATTCATGCCAAACGGACATACAATGCCCCCTGTCGGGCAGTAAATAGCTGCCACAACTTCATCAGACAGATTCGGCTCCATCTCATGCGCTTCGCCTGCATCAAGAATTTTAAGTCCCGGCACCCCGTTTGCAATCCCCTGATTATAAAGCTCCTTAAGCCTTAGCATATCGTCATCACTAAAGCACACTATCAGTGAACCGTTTCTTCGAAACTCAAAATCAAGCTTCTTCGAAAGCTCATCCATCATCTCATTTCCACGGAGATTCATCTGTGCCATAAGTGTACCGGTCTTACAATCAATTCCGGAATGGACAATAGCACTGTTTGCCTTTGAGGTGCCACAGCACACGTCCTCCTCCTTTTCCACCACACAGATGGACAGGTTATATTTCGAAAGCTCTCTGGCACAGGCGCTTCCCGATACTCCCGCTCCTATAATTACTACATCATACATGTTATTTTCTCCTACCAATTTCCATGCATTGTTTAATTGCCGTATCACTAAGCTCATTTAAAACAATGCAAGCATAAGCTATTATTCATCCTTCGCCCAGTTAAATGCGCAGGCGACAGCCTTTTTCCACATTTTAAGCTTCTTTTCTCTCAAATCAGCCGCTATCTCCGGCTCAAACACACGGTCAATAGACCAGTTTCTCTTTATATCATCCATGCTTTCCCAGTAGCCCACCGCAAGCCCTGCGAGGTACGCTGCGCCCATGGCTGTTGTCTCCACGCACACAGGCCTGTTGACCGGTGCATTGCTGATATCAGCCTGCATCTGCATGAGCAGATTATTGGCACTGGCACCGCCGTCTACCTTAAGTGATGTGAGATTGATGCCCGAATCAGCCTTCATTGCCTCAAGCACATCATTTACCTGAAATGCCATTGATTCCAGAGTTGCCCTTATGACATGATACTTGTTTACACCTCTCGTAAGCCCCACAATTGTTCCTCTGGCATACTGGTCCCAGTACGGTGCTCCAAGCCCTGTAAATGCCGGCACCACGTAGCAGCCGTTTGTGTCTTTTACCTTTCTCGCCATGTACTCTGAATCTGTTGAGGAATCGATAAATTTCATTTCATCGCGTAGCCACTGGATAGAGGCTCCTGCCACAAATATTGATCCCTCCAGCGCATATACCACCTTGCCGTCTATGCCCCAGGCTATAGTGGTAACAAGTCCGTTCTTTGAGGATACCGGCATCTCACCTGTGTTCATCAGCAGAAAACAGCCTGTACCGTATGTATTTTTGGCTTCTCCTGCCCTAAAGCAAGTCTGGCCAAAAAGCGCAGCCTGCTGGTCTCCTGCCGCTCCTGCGATTGGAATCGGACCCCCGAAAAACACAGGATTCACCTCACCATATACACAGCTTGACGGCATTGGCTTTGGAAGCATGCTCTTTGGTATATCAAGCTCCTTAAGTATCTCATCATCCCACTTTAAGGTATTGATATTAAACATCATGGTTCTTGAAGCATTGGAATAATCCGTGACATGCACCTGTCCCTGAGTGAGCTTCCATATAAGCCATGTCTCGACTGTTCCAAACAAAAGCTCGCCTCTTTCGGCTCTCTCCCTCGCTCCCGGCACATTGTCAAGGAGCCACTTGAGCTTAGTTGCCGAAAAATAAGCATCTATCACAAGCCCTGTCTTTTTTCTGAAGGTCTCGGTAAGCCCCTTTTCCTTCAGTGAATCCGCATACTCTGCCGTGCGTCTGCACTGCCATACTATCGCGTGATAAACCGGCTCACCTGTATTTTTGTCCCATACAATTGTAGTCTCTCTCTGGTTAGTAATGCCTATCGCACATATGTCGGCTGCCGTAGCCTGGATATTGGCCATTGCCTCCTTTGCCACCTCAAGCTGTGTGGCCCAGATTTCCTCTGCATCATGCTCCACCCAGCCCGGCTTTGGAAAAAACTGCGTAAATTCCTTCTGTGCCACACTGCACATCTCGCCCTTCTCATTGAAAAGTATACATCTGTTGCTGGTCGTGCCCGCATCTAATGCCATAATATACTTTGCCATGTAAAAATCCTCCAACTCTCTATATTTCCAGCTTTTTCCTTCTATCCTGCTACAGCTCTTCCTCTACCATGCTCTTCTCTCTGTTGAACGCATCATAGATACATGGAATTACTATAAGCGTAAGGATGGTTCCGTATACGAGACCTCCTATTATTGCGATTGCCATCGGCTTTATCATATCTGAGCCATCTCCGATACCTATCGCCGATGTAAACATTGCGAGTATGGTGGTCATCGCTGTCATCAGTATTGGACGAAGCCTTGTACGGCCTGCGTCTATGATTGCCTCATGCTTGCTCATGCCCTCTCTCCTGGCCTGATTGATGTAATCAATGAGCACGATTCCATTATTTACAATGAGGCCTGCCAGCATAATAAAGCCAAGCATTGATATGATTCCGAGCTCATTTCCAGTGATGAAAAGAGCTATAAAGCCTCCTGTAAACGCAAGAGGTATACAGAACATGATAATAAACGGTGAAAGCAACGACTGGAACTGCGCCACCATGATAAGATAGATAAATATCACTGCAAGCACAAGCATAAGTCCAAGCTGACTCATTGACTCATTTATTGTCTCATCCTCGCCCTCCATGTCTATTGAATAGCCGTCAGGAATGCTAAGTTTATCAATTTTTGATTTAATTTTATTGCTTAGTAATGTTACATTATGGTTTTCATCAACCTCACCTGATACTGTAATATATCTGGTCTGAGCATCTCGATGAATGGTACTCAGTGTCTGTTCCTGTGAAATAGTGCAGATATCACTGAGCGGAATCTCCTTTTCACTGCCACCATTATCCTTATAGGTAAATGTAAGTTTTTTGATGTCGTCCACAGTCACATCAGACTGCTCTGCAGATTGTAAGTATACCTCATAGTCCTTTATGTCGGTCGTAATGGTTGTTGCGCTCTTTTGAGATGATATCTCACCGGATACGAGCTGGTATACCTGAGCCACCGTATAGCCATACTTTGCTGCTTTTTCCTTATCCACAGTTATCTTAAGCTCATTGATTGTATCTCCAAGACCGTCATCTATATCTGTCACTCCATTTGTGTCCTTAAGGATATCTGCCACATCACCCGCAAGCTTCTGCAACTTGTCTATATCATTACCCTTAATCCTGACAGAGAGACCACTTCCGAAAAACTCTGATGAGTCCATAGCCTGCGAAGATGCTGTTACCTTGCAGTCCAGATTCTTTGTGCGTTTTTCAATTTCATCTATTACCTTATCCGATGAAACATCCGACTTCTCATCAAGCAATATATACATGCTCACGCTGTCGCTTCCTGAGCTCATCAGGTTCATGGTCGAGCTGCCGCCTGCTGTAGCTCCTATTGTGTCTATGCCCTTTATATCAGATATTTTGTCCATGACCTTATCAGATAGCTCTGTAAGCTGCTTGAAGTCAAGCTTTTCGTCATCCTTTGCCTCTATGGTAAGTGAAATCTGATTTGACTCCATGTCCATATCCATAAATGTCATTCCCCTTGACATGCAAAGTGCGCCACTGCCGACTAAAAGCACTACTGCTACAATAAATACCACCGGCTTAAATCTAAGACATATACCGAGCACATTTCCATACCAGTCCTTAAAACGGTCAAACCATGGATGCTTTATATCCTTCGTTTTTTTGAGCATGCCTGAAGCAATTGCCGGTACAAATGTGAGTGCCACTACAAGAGATGCCATAAGAGTAAACGCTACAGTAAGAGCCAGGTCTACAAAGAGCTGTCTAGTGATTCCATCAGTAAAAATGATTGGCGCGTACACACTTACCGTGGTAAGTGTAGAGGCAAAAATGGCTCCTGCCACCTGATTTGCACCCTCAACAGCCGCCTTCTTTACCGAATATCCCTCTCCCCTTAATCTGTAGATATTCTCGATTACTACGATTGAATTATCCACCAGCATTCCTATTCCAAGCACAAGTCCCGACATTGAAATGATATTTAAGGTGATATCCGTAAAATACATAAGCACCACTGCCACAATAACCGATAGTGGTATAGATGCTGCGATAACAAGCGTTGGCTTTATATCCTTTAAGAACAAAAGCAATACGAAAATGGCAAGTATTGCTCCCACTATCATATTTTCCATAACACTCTTTACTACCATGTCGATGTATACGCCCTGATTCATGAGCACTGTGGTGTGTAATCCGTCATTTTCCTTTTCCAGCGAATCAAGCTTGTCTAAAAGACGGTCTGTGACGTCTCCTGTAGAGTAGCCGGTCTGCTTCTCCATGGAGAGCATTATTCCGGGATTACCGTTGACTATCGCATATGTCTCATCAGAGTTGTCAGTCATCTCAACATCTGCCACATCACTGACATGAATAGGAGCTATTCCATCAAGCTTCATATCCATGAGCACAAGATTTGTTAAATCCTCAATTGATTTTACCTCATCTCCCACCTGTACTATATACTGCGTGCCATTTGAATCATTTACATAGCCTGCAGGCATATCAAAATTCTGAGCGACGAGCAGCTGCGAGAGTGAGTCAATTGTTAAAACTGCATTTAAGTTTGACTTGTCAAGCGCATCATCCTTACTCTTTTCAAGCTCCTTCTTTGAGCTGTCAAGAGATGCCGCTGCTGTTGCAAGCTGT
>OHBJ01000894.1_pt1 | contig 20273 bp, 16 predicted proteins | sample 1577241 | NCBI WGS metagenome assembly OHBJ01 (sample SAMEA3541594, study PRJEB24748) | human gut metagenome | biome: human gut; feature: human-associated habitat; material: faeces | place: China | collected 2012 | reverse complement strand
GTCGCTTTTTGATTAGGATACAAACAACCGCCATCTGCAAAGCAGGTGGCGGTTGCTTGTATTTATAGTTGGCTTTTAGTCTGTAACGGCACATATTGAGGACGCACCAAGGGTATGGCAGCATGTTTATAGTTCGTTGACAATCAGCGAACAGTAGGGACGAAATGTATTTCGTCCGGCCATGCAGAAACGTTCTCAAAAACGGCACGGTTTGCGGATGCTTTTGCTCAAAGCGTCCCTACATAATGGGTTGTGAATTACTTTCTTAAAGTTATCTTGCAGTCGTCGAGACTGTCAATGATGGCAAGGCTTTGAACGTTATAACCCATTTCTCTAAGTTTGTCACCACCACCTTGAAAGCCTTTCTCAATGATAAATCCCATACCTTCTATTGTTGCGCCAGCTTGTTTTGCAAGGTCAATCATGCCCAATGCTGCGTTGCCGTAAGCAAGGAAGTCGTCAATAAAAATGACATGATCGTTTGCTGTCAGAAAGTTGTTGCTGATGCAGACTGTGTACTTTCTGTCTTTGGTAAAAGAGTGAACTTCAGAAATCAGCATGCCTTCCATCGTCTTTGGTTGCTTCTTCTTGATGAAAACGACCGGGAGTTGTAGAATGTAGCCCATCATTATTGCTGGGGCGATGCCGCTTGCTTCGATGGTTACGATTTTGTTGAATTTAATGTTCGAAAAGCGTTTTTTGAATTCCTGTGCTATGTCGAACATTAAGTTCGGGTCAAGTTGGTGGTTGAGAAAACTGTCAACTTTCAAGATTCCGCCAGGCAGAGAGCGGCCGTCCTGCATTATTCGGTGAATTAATTTTTCCATTATTATAGTTTTTGCAAAATTATATGTTTTGTGTGTTTTTGTCAAATTTTATGCTGTTGCTTTTATTTAATGAAATGTTCTTAGTGTTTTGTGGTCATTGTTTATTTGCCTGGTACAGAAGTCAATTTTGTTAATAAAAGCAAAGAGTATTATGTTGAAAAACATAATTATGTAACACTTTTATACAACAATGTTTTAAAAGTTGTTTAGAAGTTGTTTAGAAAAGTATATAAAAAGTTTGTTTATGTAGAGTAAGTGTCGTATTTTTGTGCAACGATTGCACCAATAAGGGTGTTTTTATGTTAAAAAACACAAAAGACAGAAGGTGCGGGGAAATATGGTGAAATTAACAAAAATAAACAAATAAATAAGTTTAATCTTGGATCACTATGGACAAATTTGCTGAACGAAAGAAATTTTCGAATCGGAAATTTATTGCAACGGCATCTGTTGCAATGTGTTTGTTAGGCTGTATGGGTGCAAGCGAGGTTAGCGCTGCTCCTATTCCGCAAGTTGTGGCTACCTCTAAGGCAACTGCTACTGTCTCTGGTGTCGTAAAGGATGAGGCTGGAAATCCTATTATCGGGGCCAGCGTTGTTGAAAAAGGTACGACAAGAGGCGTTTCAACTGACTTGGATGGTAAGTTCTCTTTTAAAGCTGCACCTGGAGCGACTCTTCAGATTTCGTATCTTGGTTACGGCTCTAAAACGGTGAAGGCTTCTTCCAATATGGAAGTTGTTTTGATGGAAGATAATGCTCTTCTTGAAGAATTGGTAGTTGTTGGTTACGGTCAACAGAAAAAAGTTAACCTAACAGGAGCTGTAGCTACTGTTGATATGGACAAGGCAATCGGTTCAAGACCTGAGGCTGATGTTACAAAGGCTTTGCAAGGTTCTGTCCCGGGCTTGACTATCATGAGCAATAGTGGTGACTTGAATAGTGACGCTTCTATATCAATCCGTGGATTGGGTACTTTGAGTAATGACCAGAAATCAGCACCTCTTATTGTTGTTGATGGCGTTCCGGTAGAGGACCTTTCAGTCGTTAACGGTTCAGACATTGCTTCTATTTCTGTTTTGAAGGATGCCGCATCTTCATCAATCTATGGTGCTCGTGCTGCTTTTGGTGTGGTATTGGTGACTACAAAGTCTGGAAAGAAAGGTGATAGCGTTAAAGTTAATTATAATGCAAACTTTGCATGGGATCAGGCAACTTATTTGCCAGACTTCCCAGATGTTCCTACTCAGTTGAAGTCTTCAATGATGGCAAAGGCAAGAGCTGGAGCTGGAGCAGTTGAACTTTTCGGTATGTACTTTGATAAATTGCTCCCGTATGCAGAAAAATGGCAGCAGCAGAACCCTGGAGGGAAGAGAGGATACGGTCCTATGCGTCCATACGTTGATGAAAACAACGTTGGTGACTATCGATTTATAGGTGGTCAGCCGATGTATTATGCTGATTATGATTTGCAAGACATTTGGTATAATAATGCTGCTCCTTCAATGAACCATAATGTTTCTTTGAGCGGTTCAAGCGGTAGAACTACATATTATGGCTCGTTCGGCTTTAATACTAAGGATGACTTGATGACTTTCAACCCAAGTACAAGAAAGAGATGGAATGCACAGTTCAATATGCAGACAGATGTTACCGACTGGTTGACATTCGGTACTCGTGTATCATTCTCACGTCGTCAGTTCTCAAAGGCAGATTCATATAACTACCCATACCAGTATATCTGGCGTTGGGGTTCTTTCTTTATCCCATCAGGTACTATTGACGGTTATGACTTCCGTGTTATCGCAATGCAAAAGCAGGCTTCCCGCAAGGTCATTAACCGTGACGTTGTTAGAATGACAGCATTTGCAAAGGCTAATATAACTAAGGACTTGACTGTTAATGCTGACTTCTCATACGAAATTGCTAACATGAACTCAAGGAGTGCTGATGTTCCAGTTTATGGTTACAACTGGTTGGGTACTACTCCAACTTACATTGTTACAGAAAGCAATTCAAATACATGGAGAGACAATAGCAAGTCAAATACATGGACAGTCAATGCTTATGCAAACTATAATCATACATGGAATGAGGCTCATAACTTGAATGTTATGTTAGGTGTTAACGCTGAAAAATATACTTACGATTATTTCTATGCAGAGCGTCCAAAATTGTATGACCCGACTATGCCAGACCTTGATTTGACATACGGTGACCCTGCTAAATGGGCTATCAACTCTGCTGCTAATGACCGTGCTTCTGCCGGTTACTTTGGCCGTATCAATTATGACTATAAGGGCAAGTACTTGTTTGAGTTAAACGGACGTTATGATGGTTCTTCTCGTTTCCCAACAAATGACCACTGGGCATTCTTCCCTTCTGGTTCTCTTGGTTATCGTATCAGTGAGGAATCATTCTTCGAGCCAATCAAGCATGTTGTGGATAACGCTAAGATCCGTGCTTCTTATGGTGAAATTGGTAATGAGGCTATTGGTGATTGGATGTTTGTTGAAAAGATTGCTCCTGTAGCACAAAGTAAAGTATATTGGTTGGATTCAAAAGGTAACAAAGTTAACCAATTCGATATGCCACAATGGGTATCAACATCTTTGACTTGGGAGCGTATTTCAACTCTTGACATAGGTCTTGACCTTGGTTTGTTCAATGATCAAATCGTTCTTGGTTTTGACTGGTTCCAACGTGATACTAAGGATATGCTTGCTCCTGGTAAGGCTCTTCCTTCTTCTGTTGGTGCTGAGACTCCTCTCACAAATGCAGGTCAACTTCGCTCTCGCGGTTGGGAACTTTCTTTGCAACTTCGTCGCCAATTTACTAAGGACTTGAGTTTGTATGCAAACTTTAATATTGGTGATGCTAAGGTTAAGGTTGTAAAGTGGAGTAACGACTCTCGCCAAGTTGGTCATCCATGCGATCCAACTCATGCTTATGCTGGTCAAAATTGGGGAGATATCTGGGGCTTTGAAACAGACCGCTATTTCACAGTAGATGACTTTACATACGATAAGGATGGCAATATAACAGGTTATGCTCCTGGTGTAGCATCACAGGTAGGTATTCAAACAGATAACTTCGTATATGGTCCTGGTGACATCAAGTTCAAGGATTTGGATGGTGATGGTGTAATTACAGGCGGTGTCCCTGGTAAGAAAGACGCTAATGGTAACGAAATTGCTGTTGGTTCAGTTGGCAATACAGGTGACTTGAAGGTTATTGGTAACCAACTTCCTCGCTATGAATACAGTTTCCACATAGGTGGTGCTTGGAAAGGTCTTGACTTTGACTTCTTCTTCCAAGGTGTAGGCAAGCGTGATATGTGGACTCAGTCTTCTTTCGTATTCCCGATGATGCGTGATGCTGACGTTGCTATCTATGCTAACCAAGTTAAGTATAATGTTTATGACCCGGCTAACGGAATTATTAACATTAGTGAAGATAATGATTTCCCATGCTTGTACCCAGGTAATGAGGCTGCTGGTAATGTTAAGGGTCTTGCAGGTCAAGGTGGCGAACATAACTACTACCCTCAGACAAAATACTTGGTTGATATGTCATACCTTCGTTTGAAGAATATTACTCTTGGTTATACATTGCCAACAGAATGGACAAAGAAGGCTTATATTGAAAAGTTGAGACTTTATGCGAGCGTTGATAACCTCTGCTTGCTTCACAAAGGTAGTGGTGACCTCCCTGTTGACCCGGAAATGAATGCAGGTCAAGGTGGTTATGGTAATGGTGTATGGGGTCGTACATACCCTGTAACAAGAAGTTGGTCATTTGGTCTTCAATTAACATTCTAAACGATTAAATTTTAGAAATTATGAAAAAATCAATTATATGCGCTTTAGCCGCATCAGCAATGTTCCTTACAGGCTGTAACGATTTTCTCGACATGTCTCCACGTGACGAGTTTGTTAACAACCCGGAATTTTGGAATAGTGCAAGTAACGTTCAGACTTACGTTAATAAATTCTATGTTGACTTTACGGGCTATGGACATGGCGATATTAAAGGATGGTCTTATTTCAAGAGTGTTGGAGATGACCAAGCAGATGCAGACTTTGACGACTGGTACTTTACTTCGGAGCCAGGTACTAACTCATATTGGTCAGCATCCTTTACAGAAGTGCGCCGTGCTAACTATGCTTTGAATGGATTGGAGGGCTCAACAATTCAAAGTCCACAAAAAGAGAACTTTATTGGCATAGCCCGTCTTTATAGAGCATGGGAATACTGGCAATTGGTTCGCTATTTTGGCAATGTTCAGTGGCAAGAATCAGTTGTAAAGGACACAAATGATCCAACAGTTTATGGAGAACGGACTGATCGTGATGTCGTTGTGGACAACATTGTTAAGGATTTGGAATATGCAATAACAAATATTACGGCAGAAAGTGCTGCAAACGAATTTAGTAAGGATTTGGCTCGTGCTATTTTGTCAGATGTTTGCTTATATGAAGGTACTTATTGCAAATATCGCAATGCTCAAGACAATGCAGGTAAGGGTCCGGATGAAGCAAGATCTAAAGCATATTTACAAAAGTGTGTAGAAGTTAATAAGGTTTTGATGGGTAAATATTCTCTCTCAGAGAACTATGGAGATGTTTACAATTCAATAGACCTTTCAACAAATAAGGAAGTTATTTTCTGGCGTAACTATGCTAAAGATGTTCAAGGTCACTCAACTGTTGACTACACTACAGGTTCTTCTATACAATTTGGTATCACTAAAGATGCTATTGATGCCTTCTTGTTCCTCGATGGTAAGCCTCTTGCTACTACTACTATGGATACAGATGATAAAGTAGAAATCAAGAACGGTAAATTGTCAATCGAGAAGATGCTTTCTCAACGTGACAAGCGTTTAAGCGTTTTGATTGACCCTTATGTTGCAGTTAAGGATTATGGATACTCTCGTGCACCGGAACTTGGTCTTGCAGAAATGACTTCTTCAACTGGTTATACAATCAAGAAGTTCTATTCAGATTTGTTGGGCGATGATGAGACTGCTGTTCACTATCGCCAAAATATCGGTACTGCTTATACAGATGCTCCAATCTTCTGGCTTGCGATTATTTATTTGAATGATGCAGAAGCAAAGGCTGAACTTGGTACTATTAATGGTACAGATCTTGAAGCAACAGTTAACAAATTGCTGGCTCGTGGTGGTCTTCCTGGTTTGACAATGACTCCGGCTCATGACCCGGCAAATAATCATAACGTAAGTGACCTTATTTGGGAAATTCGTCGTTGCCGCCGTTGCGAATTGATGCTTGATAACTGGTATCGTTACTGGGATATGGTTCGCTGGCACCAACTTGACAAGTTTGATAGCGAAAAGTATCCAAACATTAACCGTGGAGCAAACTTGACAGGTATCAATTGGAGTGGCGAAACAGAAAACGGTTATATCGTTGCTTGCAAGGCAACTCGTAAGTTTGACAAGAAATATTATTTCTTCCCACTACCTTCAGAACAACTTGATAATAGTGGTAGTAAAGATCAAAACCCTGGTTGGAAATAGTTAGTTCAAGCTTAAACTTTTTAAAGAGGCTGCGCTTATGCGTGGCCTCTTTTATATTATTGTTTTTGAATTTTTATTTTATTCTTATAAGTTTCTTTGTATATTTCTCGGAAAATTAATAACTTTGCACCCAAATTTGAAAAAAGTTATTAATTTTTTAAACATTTTATGATTTGTGTCAGAAATTTATGCAAAAAGTCGCATTTGTGTTAGTTTCTGTTGCGGGGTTGGTAAGTGTATGTGCTTGTGATGATACCTATGATTTGTCTAATGTCTCTACTGACATTACTATTGGAGGTAACATATCTTTACCAGTTGGGTCAACTGATACTTTGAGATTAGAGAGAGCAATTGAGTTGTCGGGAAATTTAAAGGTTGATGAAAATGGTGCTTATGCGCTTCAAAGTAGTGGTTCGATGAATATGAATATTGCGAAAGTAGACCGCATTCATATTGTTGGATTAAAACCAGATCCTGTTGTTACAGATTTAAGCGTTGGTGGTATTGGTAGTGAGCCAATAGAGTTTTTGCCAATTTCTTTGCCTTTTTCTGAGGTAATGACTATTGACCAGTATGAGGAAGTTCCAACTGAGGTAGAGAGCCTTTCTGCTATCGAGATTGAGCCTATTCGCACCGAGCTCGTTTTGGATTTGAGCCTTGCCAATCCTGCTGCTTTTGCCAAATTGCGTGACCTTAGAGTGGAGAACTTTACGATACACTTGCCTAAGGCGCTTGTTTTTTCGCCGGGAATAGAAGGTTTAGATTATGCTACAAATGTGCTTAGTTTTACCAGGCAATTTGATGCACTTGGCGATATGCGTATTCCTCTTGAGATTACCGGATTGAAGAGAATTCCTAAGGTTGTTGACGGTAAGTTGCACTTTGTTAGTGAAATGAGTTTCGATGGAGAGTTGGCGGCTGTAGGAGAAGGAGTTGCCTCCAACAATTTCAGTGATTTCAAGTTGACAGTTTCTTTCGAAATCCCAGATTTTTACGTTTCAAGGATAAAAGGTACGATAAATACAAATATTGCTATCTCAGATAGCGAAATCCTTTTGCGAAACTTGCCTGAGGCACTTATGGATGTAAAAACAGACGTTAATGCCAATATCGTCGGTTTTGCTGTGGAGGTTACTAATCCTGTTGGTGTGCCTTTTGATGCTCAACTTTTGTTGACCGCTCAAGATAAGGCAGGAAACCCTATAAACCAGCAGGTTGCTGTGCCTATTAAAGTAGCCAAGGCTGTTGATTATGGTATTCCGTCGGTTTCTCGCTTATACGTTACAAATTCACAGACATTGGCGATTCCGCAAGGCTACGATAGGGTTATTGTTGATAATCTAAACAAGATTGTTGGAAAGATTCCTTTGACAGTTTCAATCCGCACAAGCATTGACGTTGACAAGTCGCAAGAGCATTTCTTTGAATTGGGCAAGTCGTATAATTCTCAGGCTAATTATGTCGTTGATGTTCCTTTTGATTTGGGAGCAGGATCGCACATAATTTATCGTGAGGAGATAGATAATTTGAATTCAGACCTTTCGGATATTGCCGATAAGGTGCCGGCTATGGAGGTGTATGCAGATATCTTTAGTACCATTCCTCTTGCTTTGGATGTTGATATTTTACCTGTTGACATTTATGGTAATGATATGTCGTCTGTTCTTGAATATACTGAAAAAATTTCTCTTGACCCTGGTTATGAGAATGCTCCTTCACAGGCAAAGCAGATTGTCATAAGGGAATTAAAGCCAGGTGCATTGGAGAATCTTGACAGGATTGAGTTGGCAGTTGATGGCAATTCCAATGTTGGGTCAATAGTGCTTAAACCGGCGCAGTATCTTTATTTGAAAATGAGGGCAAAGTTGCCGAATGGAGTTGATATTAGGGAAGATAAATAAAGATTTTATTAGAGATGAATAAAAATTTAAAATATATACTGTCGCTTGTGTCTGTTGTGTTTGCCATGTCGGCTTTTGCTCAGGCACCGCATTCGGCGTACTTTATGGATAATATGCCGAACCGTCATTTGCTCAACCCTGCGTTTACGCCTGGCTTCAATTACGTCAGCATTCCTGCGTTGGGAAATTTCCAGATTGGTGCGAATTCAAACGTTGGGATAGATGATTTCCTTTTCCCCCGTAATGGAGAACTTGTTACCGGATTGAATAGTTCTGTTTCGAGTGAAGAGTTTCTTGGCCGACTTAAAAGCAGAAATGCAATTGAGGCAAATATAAACCTTGACGTTATATCGTTCGGTTTTAAGGCTTGGGGCGGTTTTAATACTTTTAATATTGGAGTGCGCTCGCATACAAGTGCTGTTTTGCCATACGAACTTTTTGAATTTGCAAAAATCGGTCAGGTAAACGGTGGGCCAACTGTTTATGATATAAATGATTTGCGATTGACGTCAACCAATTATGTAGAGTTGGCGTTGGGGCATTCGCATCAGTTAACGGAAAAGTTGCGTATCGGTGCTAAGTTTAAATATATAGCAGGTTTGGGACGTGCCGATGCTTTGGTTGAGAATATAAATGTTCAGATGTCAGAAGACAGGTGGGTCCTTCGTGAAGCTGGTAGTATGTTTACAACCGATGCTATAGATATAGCATACAAAGGTAATGGAGAAATAGATAATATTGATTTCGGAACTATCGGTGTTTCTGGTAATGGTATAGGCATTGACCTCGGTGCTTCGTACGACTTGCTTGACAATTTGACTTTATCTGCATCATTGACTGATATTGGCTTTATCTCGTGGAAGGGAGCAAATGCAACAGTTAATCCTGACGCTTTCGTATATGACGGTTTTCACCATATTGGTGCTGAAGATGACCCTATTACAGGCGAGTCGGCTCTTGACCAGGAAGCGGACCAGTTGGAGGAGGATTTGAAGAAACTTATCCGCTTCCAGAATGAGGAAAAAGCAAAGAGTACACAATCGTTGGCAACAACTTTGAATATTGGTGCGGAGTATAGCATTTTAAATAATAAAATCGGTTTTGGCTTGCTCTCGTCAACGCGTCTTGGAAAGCCGAGAAAATGGACAGAACTAATGGCTTCTGTTAATTTCCGTCCAGCCTCATGGTTCCATGCAACTATCAATGGTTCAACATCAAATTTCGGGCATTCAGCAGGCGTTCTGCTTAATTTCTGCCCAAAAGGATTTAATTTCTTCTTGGGTGCAGACTATATTCCGTTTAAGTACGGAAAGCAAGGTGTTCCTATTGGCACGGCAAAGGTAGATTTTGTACTCGGTTTCTCTGCTACATTCCGCCACGGTAAATAAAATATCTTAGGGGTCCTTGAATAGAAACTCCTTAAATATATCTTATAGGGTCGCATTATCTTTTGGGTAATGTGACTCTTTTTTTGTGCTAATTTTATAAAATGTGGTAATTTCTTTGGTTATATACCAATTTAATGGTAACTTGCAGAAAAATTTAATTTATGGAGCAAGAAGAGATAATCAGCCGAATCAAGTACCTGATGTCGGAGATGCGAATGAAGCAAAACGCCTTTGCTCACCGTATAGGAACCGATGTTTCTAATTTTTCCAAGCAGTTGAATGGAAAGTTGCAGGTAAGTGATTCTCTTATAAATAAGATAGTTGTCAACGTGGGAATATCAAAGGATTGGCTTTTGAAAGGAGATGGCGTTCCATTTGCAAAAAATGACCGTCCGTCAACAATCATAGTTGGCGAAATGGAGGAGCGTCGCACTGGAATACCAGTATATGATATTGACGTTACTGCGGGGCATTTTTGCCGCGAGATGCTTTTTGCCGATGATAATATTATAGGACATGTCAGTGTCCCTGGTGTTACTCGGGATAGCCGAATTGTCCGCGTCAGTGGTGACAGCATGTCGCCGGTTATTAATAACGGTGACTATATCGCCGTGAGGGAAATAAATGACCTTTCAGTTATATATTGGGGTCAGATATATGTCGTTCTTCTCGAAGATTACAGAATGGTGAAGTATCTGCGCCGCCACGCCGATGATGATAAGGTTATCTTGCGGAGTGAGAATCCTAATTATGACGATATTGAGTTGCCGAAATCTGCTCTCAGAGGTCTCTTTTTTGTAAACAATATAATTCACATAGATTCAAGAATGTGATTATTCAAATATTTTTCTTTTAGAAAATTGTTTTTTTGTAACTTTACGCAAAATTGAAAATATAAAGGATGAAAAAACTGATATTAATTTTATCGGCTATTGTGCTTTTGGTTTGGAAGTCATACGGAATTACAGTAACTCCTGGAGGTTTGGAGTCTGCTATGGAAGCAACAGACGTTTCAACTATGACAGATTTGGTTATTGATGGCTCTGTTGATGCGCGTGATTTCCACTTCATAGCATCTAATATGACATCTTTGAAGCATCTTGACTTAACCAATGCAAAAGTGGAGGCATATTCTGGTAAGGAGTATCTTTTTGCAAATATGCTTAACTATGGTGCAAACGAGTTGCCGGTAGGTTGCTTTGCAGGTATGCCCCTGGAAACTGTTTTGCTCCCAAGTACTCTTGTTAGTGTTTCTGACGGAGCATTTGCAGGTTGTTTAAGTCTTTCTTCAATAAGCATTCCGGAGAGCGTTCGTGAGATTGGCGATTATGCCTTTTCTGGTGATTTATTGCTTGTAAGTGCAAATTTGGGCTCTGGAGTTACGGAGATAGGTGACTATGCTTTTAGCAAGTGTGTCACTTTGAATGAAGTTAAAATGCCGGCGGTGCAAATTATTGGTGCGTATGCTTTTCTTGGTTGTGAGGCAATGCGGGTCGTCGGTTTTCCTGTTGATTTAATCGCAATAGGTGAAGGTGCTTTTAAAGAAAGTGGCATAGTGTCTGCTAACCTTAAGGAATGTCGAGGGCTGTCTGTTATTTCCGCATGGGCTTTTGCCGACACGAAGAGTCTTTCTGCAGTTGTCCTACCAGAAACGGTTTCAACTATTGGAGAAGGCGCATTTTTTTATAGTACAGCGCTGGAGAAAGCAGTGCTGCCTGAGGGAGTCGCTGTTATAAACAACTATGCTTTTGGTAGTACGGACCAGTTGCTTGAAGATGATTTCCTTCCATCAACTATAACAAAAATAGGAGATTATGCTTTTGAGGATTGGCATTCAGTAGTTAAGTTTGTTATCCCCGAAAATGTAGAGTATATAGGCAAAGGAGCCTTCAAGGATTGGGAAGCTTTGTCTCTGCTTGAAGCAAAGCCAGTAGTACCCCCTGTATTGGGAGAAGATGTATGGGAAAATGTTGACAAGACTGCAATTCAGTTGGAAGTTCCGCTTGTCAGTCCTGCTGCATATAAGAATGCAGATCAGTGGCGTGACTTTTTCTTCTCTGGCTCTTTTGTTGAAGAAAATATAGATTATTCAAAAGTGAAATTTACCGTCAATGACGATATTATAACACTTACAGCAGATGCAGGTTTGAAGGGTGCTACTATTTTTGACCTTTCTGGTATTATACTTGTTGAAAAGTTGGTTAATTCTCCTTCTGTTTCTTTCGACTTGTCAGGATATTCTGCAAAAGCGTATATTGTTAGATGCGTTTGTGCTGATGGAAATGTGAAATTTATTAAATTTGGCGTTAAGTAATATGGGTAAAAATAAATTAAAGAAATTCAGCGAGATGGAAACGTTTCAAAACGTTTTCCAATTTCCTTTTTCCGTGTTAAAAGAAAAGGGTTTCCCGATGAAGGGCAGATGGCGTGAGGACTTTTTCCATAACGATAACCCCATAGTGCTTGAACTCGGTTGTGGCAAGGGCGAATATGCGGTAGGTCTTGCGAAAAAGTTCACTAATATGAACTTTATAGGTGTTGACATCAAGGGCGCACGAATGTGGACAGGAGCCAAAGAGTCCGTTCAGAAAGGAATGACCAATGTTGCCTTTCTACGCACAAGTATCGAACTCATTGCCGAATTTTTCGCACCTGGAGAGGTTGATGAGATTTGGATTACTTTTCCGGACCCGCAGATGAAAAAGGTTAATAAGCGACTAACATCAGTTCGCTTTATGAATATTTATCGTCAGATATTGAAGGATAATGGTATAATGCACTTGAAGACCGATAGTCCGTTCCTTTACGCATATACCGATGCTTCGGTTAAACTGAACAAATTCAATGTTGAGGTAAATACCGATGACCTGTACCATTCAGGTCTTGCTGACGATATTCTTGAAATTCAGACATTCTACGAGAAACAATGGCTTGCCCGCGGGCTGACTATCAAGTATATCAAGTGGCGCCTCGACCAGAATACTGAACTTCAAGAGCCTGATATTGAAATAGAATTTGATACATATAGGAGTTTTTCAAGGGGATATCTTGAAACGGACTCTCGTTTTTCTTAATAATAAATTTGCGTTATGAACGATAGATTATATCCTGCTTTAATTCTTGAAGCACTAAAAAACGTTAGATACCCTGGCAATGGCAAAAACCTTGTCGAGGCAGAAATGATTGAGGATGATATCAGAATCGATGGAATGAAGGTTACCTTCTCATTGATTTTTGATAAGTCAACCGACCCATTTATCAAATCAGTTGTGAAAGCAGCGGAAACTGCTATTTTGACATACGTTAATCCAAACACGGAAATTCAGGGAAATATTGCTGTTAAGTTCCGTCAGAATGTTGCAAAGCCGGCGAAGATGTTGCCTGGAGTTAAGAATATTATTGGCGTTTCGTCTGGTAAGGGTGGCGTTGGTAAGTCAACTGTTGCAAGTAACCTTGCTGTTGCACTTGCAGAGCAGGGCTATAAGGTAGGTCTTCTTGATGCGGATATCTTCGGGCCGTCAATGCCCAAGATGTTTGGCGTTGAGGATGAACCCGTATACATGGATGAGGTTGACGGTCGTCACCTTATTGCGCCCGTTGAAAAATATGGAGTGAAATTGCTTTCTATCGGTTTCCTCGTTGAAAAGGACAATGCCGTTCTTTGGCGTGGCGGTATGGCAAGTAATGCGCTCAAGCAACTCATCGGAGAAGCAAACTGGGGCGATTTGGATTACTTCGTTATTGATATGCCACCTGGAACGAGCGATATTCACTTGACACTTGTTCAGACTTTGGCTATTACTGGTGCTATCGTTGTTACTACTCCTCAAGAGGTTGCTCTTGCTGATGCTAAGAAAGGTATCAGTATGTTCCGCAGCGATAAGGTTAACGTTCCTGTCCTTGGTATCGTCGAAAACATGGCTTGGTTCACACCAGCAGAGCATCCTGATGAGAAATACTATATCTTCGGTAACGGCGGTGGCAAACGTCTTGCAGAGGCGCTGGGAGTTGATACCCTTGCTCAAATTCCTCTTGTTGCTGGTATTTGTGAAAACGGTGATAAGGGCGTTCCAGCAGCGTTGAACAATACTGTATCAGGCGAGGCTTTCAGAAATCTTGCTTTGAAGGTTGTTGAGGCTGTCAATAACCGCAATGAGCAGTTGCCACCAACGCAAAAAGTTGAATTAGAACATTAATTAACTTGTGTGGGTCTGATTTTTGCCCATATTGTCTATAACTTTGCAGTATAAAATTAAAGAAGATATGAAAATAGGTGATAGAATACCCGAAATATTGGGAGTTGATGCAGAAGGCAAGGAAGTCAAGGCATCAGATTTTTCTGGAAAGAAATTGGTTATTTATTTCTATCCGAAGGACAATACTCCAGGCTGTACAGCCGAGGCATGCAGTTTGCGTGACGGCTATGCGGAATTAAAGTCTGCTGGTTATGAAATTGTCGGCGTTAGCAAAGATAGCGCTGCTTCTCATAAGAAGTTTGCAGACAAGCACGAATTGCCGTTCACACTTATAGCTGATACCGACGTTGCATTAAATAACGCGTTTGGAGTTTGGCAAATGAAGAAAATGGCAGGCAGGGAATATATGGGTACTGTCAGAACAACATTCCTTATCAATGAGGAAGGCGTTGTTGAAGACATTATTACTAAGGTTAACACTAAGGATAGTGCAAACCAAATTCTTCAATTGAAAAAATAAAGAAATAGATATGAAAGCATCAGAAAAGAAAGCAACAGAAGGGGTAACAAGCGAAAAGCAGAAGGCTCTTCTCAACGCAATGGCGAAGATAGAGAAGGACTTTGGCCGCGGTACTATCATGAAACTTGGTGATGACAGCATAGATGATGTTGAAGTAATTCCAAGCGGTATTATTGGTCTTGACTATGCTTTGGGCGTTGGCGGTTATCCTCGCGGTAGAATCATTGAAATCTATGGTCCTGAATCTTCCGGTAAGACTACTCTTGCAATTCTTGCAATTGCGCAGGCTCAAAAGCAGGGCGGTATTGCTGCCATTATTGATGCCGAGCATGCTTTTGACCGTTTTTATGCAGAAAAGTTGGGCGTTGACGTCAACAATCTTTGGATTGCCCAGCCGGATAACGGTGAGCAGGCTCTTGAGATTGCTGACCAGTTGATTCGCTCTTCTGCTATTGACATTATTGTTATTGACTCTGTTGCCGCACTTACTCCGAAAGCGGAAATTGAAGGCGTTATGGGTGACAAGCAGATGGGCCTTCAGGCACGTTTGATGTCACAGGCGTTGAGAAAGTTGACAGGTACAATCTCAAAGACGAAGACTACATGTATTTTTATCAACCAGTTGCGTGACAAAATCGGCGTTGCTTGGGGTAATCCTGAAACAACGACAGGTGGTAATGCTTTGAAGTTCTATGCTTCTGTCAGAATCGATATCCGAAAATCAACACCAATCAAGAAGGGAGAGGAAATACTTGGTTATCTTACAAAAGTTAAAGTTGTTAAGAACAAGGTTGCGCCTCCATTCAAAAGAGCGCAATTTGACCTTATCTTCAGTGAAGGCGTTTCCAGAACAGGTGAGATTATCGACTTTGGTGTTGCTCTCGACATTATCAAGAAAAGCGGTTCTTGGTTCTCATACGGCGACAGTAAGTTGGCACAAGGTCGCGATGCGGTTAAGAAACTCCTTATGGAAAATCCAGAACTTGCAGAAGAGTTGGAAGCAAAAATCAAGGAACAGTTGTTCAATAAGGAGGGCGATGAACCTGTTATCAACGTAGAAGATGACGAGGAACCGGAAGCAGAAGCAACTGGCGATTTTGAATAGTTGAATATAAATCTAAGTTAATGAAAATAGCAATTTTAGGTTGCGGAAATATGGGTGGGGCAATAGCGAGAGGTATTGCCTCCGACCCTATTTTATCGCAGATTTATGAACTGTCTGTATCCAACCGTTCAGTGGGTAAGTTGGACGTTTTGAAGAATGACTGTCCAAGCGTAACTACTCATCTTGACAATTGCAAGGCTGTTGAAGGTGCGGATGTTGTCATTCTTGCTGTTAAGCCGTGGGTTGTAGAGCCGACGTTGGCGGAAATCCGTCCGTTGATGAAAAATCAGGCGTTGGTGACTGTTGCGGCGGGCTTGCCAATATCTTTCTATGAAGAGCGAATGCCCGAAGGTCTGCCTGTTTTCCGTGTTATTCCTAATACGGCAGCCTCAATAGGCGAGAGTATGACCGTTATTGCCCATAATGTGGCAGGTGCTGAAAAGGTTGATACTGTTAAGGCTATTTTCAATGCTCTTGGCAAGGTTGAAGTTATAGAAGAAAGGCTGATGGGTGCGGCAACATCTTTGTGCTCATGTGGAACGGCATATATATTGCGATACGTCAGGGCTGCTATGGAGGGTGGCGTTGAGTTGGGTCTATATCCAGACCAGGCCAAGGAGATGGTTATCCAGACTGTCAAGGGAGCCGTTGAATTGCTTGAAAAAAGCGGTTTGCATCCCGAAGCGGAAATTGACAAGGTTACAACTCCTGGTGGTCTGACTATAAAAGGGCTGAATAAGATGGAGCAATGCGGTTTTACTACTGCAGTTATTGAAGGACTTAAAGCATCTGTAAAATAAAAATACTATGTCGGTAAATAAAGTAATACTTATTGGAAACGTTGGCAAAGATCCTGAAATCAGGTATGTTGACCAAAAGCCTGTAGCAACCTTTACGTTTGCGACAACGGAGAGGGCATACACTACCGCTTCGGGGATAAGTGTTCCCGAAAAAACCGAGTGGCATACCCTCGTTATGTGGGGGCGTAATGCCGAGTATGCGGAGAAGTATATTCGCAAGGGTGCAAAACTCTATGTTGAGGGGAAAATCCGCTACCGTGTGTGGGAGGATAAGAATGCAATAAAACGCTATGCTACCGAGATTTATGTTGATACGTTCGACTTCTTGGGGCAGAGTAACCGTCAGTAGGGTGATATGGAAGGCTGGTTAATTTGGATTATTATAGCACTCGTTTTGCTCGTTGTTGAACTCATGACTACGGCAGTTGCTGCACTATGTCTGATGATAGGCTGTATTGCGGCTGCTGTTCCGGCGTTTTTCGACGCTTCTTTATGGTGGCAGACTGCGGCTTTCGTCGTTGCCTCTCTATTGTCGTTCGTGTTTATACGTCCTGTTATTATGAACCACTTGATGAAAGGCAAGAGTGGTGGCAGAAAGAGTGGCGTTCAGGCTTTGATAGGCAGGGAGGCTACAGTGGTTGAAGCCATTGATGCTAAAAAAGGAACGGGGCGTGTGGCTATTGATGGAGACGATTGGAAAGCCGTTTCTGATATGGTTATCGACAAAGGACAAAAGGTTATTGTTAAAAGTATTGACAGCATTATTTTGACTGTTACACCTAAAAATTAAATAGTATGGAAACATTGATTATTGTTGGTTTGATAATTCTTGTAGCCGTTTTCTTCGTTATGAGCGGCGTTAAGATTATCCGTCAGAGTGAGACTAAGATTATCGAGCGGTTGGGACGCTATCACAGTACTCTTGAATCAGGTATCAATATCATTTGGCCTATTCTTGACCGTCCGCGTCAGGTTTATGTCCGACAGACCGTTAAAGGTCCGCGTGGCGATTTCGCCATAGTGAAGATGAGCGACGTTATTGACCTTCGTGAGCAGGTATATGACTTTCCTGAACAGAGCGTTATTACAAAGGATAATGTAACTACACGTATAAATGCGTTGCTTTATTTCCAAATTACCGACCCTTTTAAGTCTGTTTATGAAATCGACAACTTGCCTAACGCTATTGAAAAATTGACGCAGACAACGCTTCGTAACGTTATCGGCGAACTGGAATTGGACGAAACGCTTACTTCACGCGACACCATTAACCAGAAATTGCGTTTGGTGCTTGATGAGGCTACGAATAAGTGGGGTGTTAAGATTAACCGCGTGGAGTTACAGGACATCACACCACCGGAAACTGTTCGCGATGCTATGGAGCAACAGATGCAGGCAGAGCGTGAGCGCCGTGCGAAGATTTTGAAAGCGGAAGGAGAGAAATCGTCAATGATTCTTGAGTCTGAAGGTGAAAAGGAATCGCAAGTCAATAGGGCTAAAGCCGATAAGGAGTCGCAGATTCTTATTGCTCAGGGTGAGGCTGAAGCGAAGATATTGCAGGCTGAAGCTGAAGCAAAGGCTATCAAGCGTATTGCAGAAGCGTTGAAAGACACAAAATCAGACCCGGCTGCATATTTCATTGCTGTGAAGTATATTGAGACATTGAAGGAGATGACTTCTGGCAAGGACAATAAGACAGTATATATGCCATACGAGGCAACATCTATCCTCGGTTCTCTCGGCGGCATTAAAGACCTCTTCGGAAAACAGTAAGGTGCCGTTTTTGCATGCGCCATTGCTCACGGCGGACGAAATATATTTCGTCTCTACATTTGGATGATTATCAGTGTATTATAATTATACTGCAGTAGGGACGCTTTGAATAAAAGCGTCCCTGTTTGTTCCGTTATGATGCCCAAGAGAATAGGGCTTTTATGTTCTCAAACATATCGGGAAATTTTGTTGTGAGGGTATTTTTTGCGATTTTTGCATTGACCTAACAACTGTTTGAAATGAAAAAGATAATGTTATTTGCAATGGCAATGCTGTCGGGGATGGCATTTGCTGTGGAGAAACCGTATGATTACGTTTTCTTTGAAAACAGCCGTATGGACGGCGATTATTTCTATTCAAAAGCAGAATATACTTCCCCTTCGTGGATAGAAAATTCCCAAAAAAAACTTCCTGTTGACAATGACTGCTTTTCTCCTGGTAATTCGTTGAGATTGCGTTATGTTGCTGCTTATTCTGGCGATTGGACGGCTTCGGTGCTTTATTGCCCTGTTAGGGGTAATGATTTTTTCCGTCATCCTGATGTTCTTGCGTTCAACTTGAAGTATGCGGATTCTGACGCTGCTACCTTGCCTGTTGTTGGAATTCAGTATGCCGACAGTACTCGCTCTAAGTTTGTTGATGTTGCGAAATATGTCAAACCTTTTAAGGATGGCTGGTCGCGCGTGGAAATCCCTTTGAATGATATGGGAGTTGCTCTTGGAGAGAAAAATGCAAAGACTATGGGAGCTTCTAATTTCTTTAATGTTTCAGAAATTGAAGTTGCTGAGATTAAGAAAATTTCTGCCGTTATCTTCAAGCAAGGTGCTGCAGACGGAAAGGAGCATACTCTGAATATTGATGATGTTGAACTTTTGCCAAAGGCAAGTGAAAAGGCACTTTTGCAGGCTCCGGAAGTTTTTGAGTGCAAGGGGTATGAAAGGCATATTGACTTGCGTTGGAAAGGAGAGTCTAAAGGGTTGAAATACTATAAGATTTATCGCTCTCTCAATGGCGGTGAGTTTAAGGCGGTTGGTATAGCAAAGCCATGGTCTGACCGTTATTCAGATTTTATTGGAGAAGTTGGGGCGAAGGCTTCTTATAAGGTGTCGGCTGTAGATTATGGGTTTAATGAGTCTGTTTGTTCAAATGTTGTTTCTTCGTCAACAAGACCGATGACCGATGATGAATTGCTTGACATGGTTCAAGAAGCAAATTTCCGCTATTATTGGGAAGGTGCAGAGACTAATAGTGGACTTGCCCGCGAAAATATCCCCGGTCGCTCTGATATGATTGCCTGTGGTGCTTCCGGTTTCGGAATAATGACAATGCTTGTCGGCATTGGCAGAGGTTTTATTACTCGTGAGCAAGGTATTGAAAGATTCCTTAAAATAACTTCTTTCCTTGAAAAGGCAGACCGTTTCCACGGCGCATTCGCCCATTTTATGGACGGTACAACAGGTAAGGTCGTTCCATTCTTCGGAAAGAGGGATAATGGCGGTGACCTTGTTGAAACATCATTCCTTTTCCACGGACTTCTTGCTGCACACCAGTATTTCGATGGAGATTCAAAAGAAGAAAAACTTATTCGCAGCCGCATCAATAAGTTATGGAGAGAATGCGAGTGGAACTGGTATAAAAAGGCGAAAGACTCAAAATACCTTTTCTGGCATTGGTCGCCTGATCAGGAATGGGTTATCAGTCATCCGCTTATTGGTTGGAATGAAACGTTGATAACATATATGATTTCTATTATGTCGCCTACGCATGCCATTGAACCGGAAATGTACTACAGCGGTTGGGCAAGTCAGGAAAAGATGGCACAGGACTACCGCCTATGGGGTAATTCTCAATACGGATTGCATTATACAAACGGCAATACTTTCTTTGGCAGAAAATTAGATGTTGGAGTTTCTAATGGCGGTCCGCTTTTCTTCGTCCATTATTCTTTCCTTGGCTTGAATCCGCATAAGTTTAATGACAGGTACACGAACTATTTTGAAAACAGTCGAAATATAGCACTGATCAATCATCGTTATTGCGTGGAGAATCAGGGCGGATTTCAAGGTTATGGTTCTGATTGTTGGGGCTTGACCGCAAGTGATTATGCTTGGGGTTATGACGCTCGTGAGCCTGTGCCTGCGCATGATAATGGCACTATTGCACCAACAGGAGCCTTGGCGTCGATGCCATATACTCCAGAAGAATCGTTGGCTGCGTTGAA
>OHBJ01000889.1_pt1 | contig 20302 bp, 19 predicted proteins | sample 1577241 | NCBI WGS metagenome assembly OHBJ01 (sample SAMEA3541594, study PRJEB24748) | human gut metagenome | biome: human gut; feature: human-associated habitat; material: faeces | place: China | collected 2012 | reverse complement strand
GCCGCTCTGGCTCCTGCACGGCTCCGGGTGTTTTTTGCGCTTTCTCAGCAGCCGACGGAATCCTACGATGAAGAGGTACGCTTTAATCCGATAGAAGAATCAGAAAAAAACTACCGGAAACGAATTTCAAAAACGTTCAATACGATGGGAGCATTGACTTGGGATATTTTGAAAGGACTGACTTTCCGTTCGGAATTCGGTTATGAATATAGTACAACAGAGAATCGTCGTTTCTGGGGAATAGATACCGGCACGGCCCGGAGCCATAACAATCAGCCGTTTGTAGAATGGGGAATGGGTCAGAATTCCAAATGGCAATTAAGCAATGTGTTGAATTACAACTTCATGTTGAATGATGTACATGACTTCCGCTTAATGATCGGACAGGAAATGAAACATAATGTTACAAAAGGCAAGACATATACTACCCGTTATTTCCCAGCCAATACTACAGCGGAGAAGGCGTTTGATAACTTGGCGTTGGGTACGCCTTATGAGAATTCTTCTTCAGCGGGATCTCCTTCGCGTATCGCTTCTTTCTTTGGTCGCATCAACTATGGGTATGAAGATAAGTATCTGGCGACATTGACGTTACGTGCCGATGGCTCTACAAAATTTGCTTCCGGCAATCGTTGGGGATTTTTCCCGGCAGCTGCTATTGCCTGGCGTATGTCTAATGAGGATTTTCTGAAAGACAGTCCGATTGTTTCCAACTTGAAATTGAGGTTGAGCTACGGTACGTCCGGTAACGACCGGATTCCTGCCGACCTGTATGCCAAATATTATGGGGTAAGCAGTAACCGTCCGGCGGGATGGGGAGAAATTTCCCGTTACTATTATCGTTTCTACAATACCAGTTATCTTTATAATCCGGATGTGAAGTGGGAAACAACGATCACTCGAAACTTGGGTGTGGACTTCGGTTTCTTCAAAGAAAGATTGAGCGGTTCGCTTGATATTTACTGGAATACAGTAAAAGATTTGCTCGTTCCTTCGGATATTCCCGGCTATACTGGTTATACGAGTCTCATGAGCAACGTAGGGCAGACCTCCAACAAAGGTATTGAACTTTCATTGACAGGATATATTATTGAAACCAACGATTTTAGTTTAAATGCAACTTTTAATATCGGTCATAATAAGAACAAAATCGATAAACTGTCGAGTGGAGAAAATGAATGGATTCTGTCTTCCGGATGGGCAGGGACACAGTTGCTCAATACCGATGATTACCGGGCACGCGTAGGCGGAACCAGCGGTCTTATCTACGGATTTGTGAATGACGGCTTTTATACAATGAATGATTTCGAGTCATTTGATTCTACAGCCAGAACATGGAAGCTAAAAGACGGAGTAGTGGACTCCAGCCCGTTGTCGGGAACGCCACGTCCGGGTAATGCTAAATTCAAGAAGTTGACTCCGGTGGATGAGAATAGTGCTAATCCTTATCAGATTACGGATGACGACCGTACTGTCATTGGTAACACCAATCCGAAAGTACAGGGAGGATTTGGCGTAAGCGGACAATGGAAGAACTTCGACTTCGCCATGAACTTCAACTTTAATGGACAGTACAGGCGCGGACACGTTCTCGTTCTGCTATAACGATATTCTTCTTTTGCTGGCACACTCGCAGGTAAAGGTGGAGAAGCACCAAGTTCGGAAGGTATTGCAGGAGTGCTGGAAACTCACGCCTGCACCAAATACTCTCACTTATACCACCTATCAGGTGGATTATACCCGTGAATGTCACTATTCGCCCATACGGAAAACCGGACGATTCTATACCGTGACAAAAGAATACCTGACAACACTTTGATTATTTTGATGAAATGATGAATAAACATATAACCACACTGAAGCATATAAGTTTACATCCTCATCATATGTTTATCAAAAGTATTCCGATGATGAAAAGAAGAAACGGGACCGGCAAACAATGTCCGTCACCTTCAATGATGAATTTCTCTTTTGGCGAGTACTTTGATGAAAGGATGATGAATATGTATTATGCTGTCATTCAGTAAAATGATGTACGCATTCATCAAATCATCGTTTTTTCATTCATCACTAAATCCATTGTAAGATTATGACTACACAAGAAGCCAAACAAATCAGAATCGCAGACTATCTGCAAAGTCTGGGCTACACGCCCGTAAAGCAACAGGGAAACAGCCTGTGGTATAAATCCCCGTTCCGGAAGGAAACGGAAGCCTCGTTCAAGGTGAACACCGACTGTAACCTGTGGTTCGATTACGGACTGGGCAGGGGCGGCAACATCATCGCGCTGGCACAGGAACTTTATGCGTCCGACCATGTGCCTTACCTGCTTGGCAGGATAGCTGAACAGGCTCCACACATCCGTCCCGTGTCTTTCTCTTTTCGCCAGCAGGCATCCGAACCGAGTTTCCAACATATAGAGGTGAGAGAACTCACCCATCCGGCATTGCTCCGCTACTTACAGGAACGGGGTATAAGCATAGCTCTGGCAAAGCCGGAATGTAGGGAGCTGCACTTCATCCATAACGGAAAGCCTTATTTCGCCATCGGTTTCCCGAACGTGGCAGGAGGATATGAGGTACGTAACCGTTTCTTCAAGGGCTGCATCGCCCCGAAAGACATCAGCCATATCCGGCAACATGGAGAGTCGAGAGAGAAATGCCTCGTGTTCGAGGGCATGACGGACTATCTTTCCTTCCTCACGTTGCGGATGAAGAACTGCCCGACCATACCCAACCTTGACAAGCAGGATTACGTCATCCTCAATTCTGTCTCCAATGTTTCCAAAGCCATAGATGTGCTGCACGGGTACGGGCGCATTCACTGCCTGCTCGACAATGACGAGGCAGGAAGAAACGCATACCGAGAATTGGAAAGGGAGTTCACCGGACGTATCCGCGACTTCTCCGACAACTACAAAGGGCACAAAGACCTGAACGATTACCTGTGCGGCAAGCGACAGGAATTAGTCATTAGTCCACCACCACGAACCATCGTAAAACCGAAGAAGAAAGGATTGGGATTGTGACATTCCGAATGAGAAAAACGGGAGCTGCCCGAAACTCATCCTGTTTGGATTGGGAGGTAGCAAGTTTGTGTTTCGGGTGTACCGAAACCGTTTGCTATCCACCATCAAGTTGCAGGAGGTGGCATCCCGTCGGTCTATACAGTCTAATCAGTAACAGCATTAGAAGAAATGAAATATGGAACATAATAAGGAACACAAGAAACGCAACAAGGGCGGTCGCCCGAAGAAAGAAACGGCAGAAAAACTGAGTTATCGCATCGGCGTGAAGATGGCGGCAGCTGACTACTTCCGCCTGCTGACACGGGCGTATGAAGCAGGCGTATCGCCGAGCGAGTACATGAGGGAATGTTTCCGCAACGGTCATGTGAAGGAGCGACTGTCGGAGGAACACGCCAGATACATCCGACAACTTTGCGGCATGGCGAACAATCTCAACCAGCTTGCACACAAGGCGAACGCCGGAGGCTTCCATGATGAGAAGTGGGACTGCAAAGTGGCAGTGGCAAGGATTCACGAACTCTTGACCAAGATAGGTATATGATGGCGAAAATCGTAAAGGGAAGCGATTTCAAGGGTGTGGTGGATTACATCCTTGACAAGAACAAGGGTACACAACTGGTAACTCACGAAGGCTTGTTTATGGAGAACAATGAAACCATAGCCATGAGTTTCAATGCCCAGTCGCGGATGAACGGCAAGGTGTCGAAGCCTGTCGGACATATTGCGTTGAGCTTCTCCAAGGAGGATGAGCCACGTTTGACAAACCGTGTCATGGCAGGTATCGCACTTGAATACATGGAACGAATGGGCATACGGAACACGCAGTTCTTCATCGCCCGTCATTTCGACAAGGAGCATCCGCACGTGCATATAGCCTTCAACCGCATCGACAATAACGGCAATACCATTTCGGACAGGAACGAGCGATTGCGCAGCACCCGTATCTGCAAAGAGCTTACGCAAAAGTATTGCTTGCACATGGCAAATGGAAAGGATAATGTCAAGTGTAACCGCCTGAAAGAGCCGGACAAGACGAAGTACGAGCTTTATGACATCCTCAAAACGGAAGTCGGCAGGTGCGGCAACTGGAATGTGCTTGTCGCCAACCTGAGACGGCAGGGCGTGGAAGTGCATTTCAAGCACAAGGGGCAGACAGACGAAATACAGGGTGTGGTCTTCATCAAGAACGGTTATCACTTCAACGGCTCCAAGGTGGACAAGCGTTTCAGTTATTCCAAGATTGACGCTGCCTTGCAGCGCAACAGGCATAAAGAACATATGGGAATGACTGCCAAAATACATGAAAAAACTACACCAAGCGCACCATCAGGCACGTCACACAGCGAGTTATTCAACGATTCGTTGGGACTGCTGAATGGCAACGGCCCATCTTACAATACCGCAGATGCGGAAGCCAATCAGGAAATGGCGGAGATACTCCGTCGGAAGAAGAAACGTAAACGGGGAATGGGGCTGTAAATACCACAGATACGCAGCCCGGCAAATGAGCGAAGTCCATCAGGAAATTTTATTGTCGACCATATCATCATCAGACGACCGGGTTTTCAGATCAAAGATGAAAACCGTCCGAAAGGATTGAAAATATAAAAATATGTAACAGGGGTTGTCTTTTGTTGGACAACCCCTTAATATAACGTGTTATTTCACATTGGTTTGCCCATATTTTTATTGATAAATTTGGTCTTATCAATAAAAACGAGTAAAATTGCAATATGGAAAATATAATCAATAAAATAAAAAGCTACTATCCTGTTTCAGATGAATCGATTCGTCTGATTACTTCTTGTTTTAAAAAACATCTTTTCCCTGCAAAAACAATTCTGATAAGAGCCGGCAAATTTGACCGGCATGTTTATTTTATAGAACGAGGTATTACACGTTCGTATATTCTACATGAAGGAAAAGAAATTACTACTTGGTTTTCTTTGGAAGGGGACGCTGTATGTGGTTCTTGGGATTTATATAGAAATAAGTCGGGTTTTGAATATGTAGAAACATTGGAACCGACAGTAGTTTATTCTATTAGCATTGAAAGTCTAAATAATCTTTATATTCGGAACATTGATATTGCTAACTGGATGCGGGTATTGCAGCAAGAAAATTTTCTATGGCTTCAAGATATGCACATAAATAGATTGATTCTTCCAGTCAAGGAACGTTATATAGAATTACTTCAGAGATTTCCATCCCTTTTTCAAAGGATAAATCTGGGCTATATAGCATCTTATTTAGGTACAACGCTTCCGACACTTAGTAAGATTCGTTCGGAAACAAAGTCATAATCCTATATTATCCCTAAATACTGTAAGGCATATTTTATGCCGTCATCATCAACAGTGCCGGTTATAAAATCCGCATGATCTTTAACATTATCACAAGCATTTCCCATAGCGACTCCAATTCCAGCCCTACGAAGCATGGGAATGTCATTACCTCCATCACCAAATGCGACCGTAAACGAGGGATTAAGACCATAAAAATTGGCTATTTCACACAAACCAGTCCCTTTATCAACCCCTGCGACATTTATATCTGCAAATACGTCACACCATCTTGATGATGATAAGAGTGGTAATTGTGAAATTATTTCTATTTCAGTTTGGTTATCTGCAAACAGGCACAACTGTGAAGTTTCACCCGGAATAAATATTTGTGTTAAATCCCGAATTTGTGGCAAAGGTTGAGCAATCATACGTGACATTTCTTCAACTCTTTCAGTTACTTGATTAACAAAAACACCAGCATTCCCTTCTACTGATACTGCGACATCGTATCTCTTTGCAAGTTCCATGAAACGAATGAAGACTTCATGTGGAATAGCATGATGTGAAACAGTAGTGCCATCCCTAAGAACACAGCTTGTCCCATTTAAACCAATTATTCCATCATAAGGTAACATCGAAATCTCATTCAGATTCATTGCAGACCTTCCTGTTGCAATAATAATCTTAATTCCCTTCCGATGTAATTCCGCAAGGGAATCTTGTGTTGAGTTAGGCACAATATGCTTCTCAAAACTCAATAAAGTGCCGTCCACATCAAAAAAGGCGGCTTGTATATCTTGTTTTATTATCATAAATGCAAAATTACTTCAAACCATTGAATACGATTTTAAGATAGAACAAAAAACAGCCGGATTCCATTCGCTAATTTTGCATTTTAATCAAAATTAGTAATATGACAAATCATAATCAGTGTAAAGAAAAATGGCTTCATTGGGCTAAAGAGCTACAGTTCTTATCTCAGTCTGCGTTGGCATATTGTAAAGACAGCTTTGATATTGAGCGATTTGAGCGTATCAGAGACATATCCGCAGAAATCATAAGTTTATATAGTAGGCTACCGTTTCAGGAAGTAAAAGGGTTGTTCTGCAATGAAACAGGTTTTCAGACCCCGAAATTAGACACACGTGCAGCAATCTTCAAAGAGGGTAAAATCCTGCTCGTTCACGAAAACAATGGTACATGGTCGCTTCCGGGAGGGTGGGTCGATGTTTTAGAAACAGTTAGGTCAAATACAATAAAAGAGGTTAAAGAAGAAGCCGGACTTGACGTAGAAGCGCGGAGAATCATAGCTGTCCAAGACCGCAACAGGCATAATCTGCCGCTATATGCATATAACGTATGTAAGATATTCGTCCTTTGCGACATTATGGGCGGAATCTTCACTCAGAATAAAGAAACAACTGAAAGCAATTTTTTCAGTCTTGATGAACTTCCTGAACTCGCACAGGAAAAGGTTACAGAAGCGCAAATAAAACTTTGCTTCGATGCGTATGAAAATCCAGATTGGCAAGTAACATTTGATTAAAGACAGTATGGGAAAAACCGAATTGGAGAAATGTCTGTCAGGTGAATTATTCAACGGCAGTGATAAAACATTGTCAAATATGGCATTGCAAGCAAAAAGAATCATCAAGATACTGAATAATACTGATTATGGCGACTATCAAAAAAGGTATGGTTTGCTGACACAATTGTTCGGACGTATCGGTGAGAATGTATGTGTGGATATTGATTTTCATTGTGAATACGGCAAACATATATTATGTGGAAATCGAGTAATAATCAACATGAACTGCACATTTGTTGATAATAATATAATAGAAATAGGTGATGATGTCCTTATTGCTTCAAATGTACAGATATATACCGCAACCCATTCCACACGACTTAGGGAACGAATTGTAACAGACTGGAAGCCGGGTAAAGAAATATGCCATACTTTTGCAAAACCGGTAAAAATATGCAATGGAGCATGGCTTGGTGGAGGCGTAATCATACTACCGGATGTAACCATTGGTGAAAATAGCGTTATCGGGGCTGGAAGTGTAGTCACACGTTCAATCCCCGCAAATTGTGTGGCTGTCGGCAATCCTTGTAGGGTGATTAAAGAAATAGACAATAGCAATACTTAATGTTATGAATATTTCATGTCAGACAACGAGAAAATCCGGTTAAAACTTCGTTAAAATAATCAATTACAATGATTGAAGTGCTGAAATACTATGCAGGAATTTCTTCGATTAGTAGGTTGTGGTTATACGCTAATTTTAATACTCATAAGTTGCATTATTGGTATTTGGCATAACGAATGGCAAGAAGTGGAGGCTTTAGAAGCCGACAATCGACAGATTGACGAATTCCGAAAAGACATAAACAATATCCATATTCAACTGATAGAGTTTTCTTTATTGGGTGAAACGATATTGGAATGGGATGATGAGGATTTAAGACTTTACCATGCCCGGCGTATGTCAATAGACAGTATGCTCTACCGTTTCAAAGCTACCTATCGGGCAGAGCGTATTGACAGTGTACGTCATCTTCTCGAAGATAAGGAACGGCAGATGTGTCAAATCGTTCAGATTCTTGAACAACAACAAGCCATTAACGATAAGATAACCCGTAATGTACCCGTAATAGTACAAAAAAGTGTCCAAGAACAGCCCAAGAAACCGAAACGAAAAGGATTCTTGGGTATCTTCGGTAAAAAGAGGGAAACAAAACCTACTGTGACCACCACGATGCTACGTTCCCTTAACCGAAATATGATAGCTGAACAACAGGCACAAAGCCGCTGTTTATCAGAACACGCCGATAGTCTTGCAGCACGAAATGCGGAACTTAATCGACAGTTGCAACATATGATTTGCCAGCTGGACGAAAAGGTGCAATTCGACCTGCAAAAACGGGAAGCGGAAATAGCCGCCATGCGTGAAAGGTCTTTTATTCAGATAGCTGGCTTGACAGGATTCGTTGTTTTGTTATTGATAATCTCTTACATAATTATCCACCGAAATATCACCCGTATCAAACGATACAAACGAGAAACTGCGGATTTAATAGAACAGTTGAAACAGTCTGTTGAACAGAACGAGGCACTGATAGCCTCCCGCAAGAAAGCCGTGCATACCATTACCCATGAATTACGTACACCGCTAACGGCAATAACCGGTTATGCCGGACTGATGTGGAAAGACTGCAATACGGATAAAACCGGGACGTATATCCAAAATATTCAGCAATCCTCTGAGCGTATGCGTGAAATGCTCAATACGCTTTTGAGTTTCTTTCGGTTGGACAATGGCAAGGAACAGCCGAACATTTCTCCGTGCAGAATTTCCGCAATTATTCACACGCTCGAAACGGAGTTTATGCCAATCGCCATGAACAAGGGGCTGGCTCTTATTGTAACGAACCGCATGGATGCTGTTGTCTTGACCGATAAGGAACGCATCCTGCAAATTGGAAACAATCTGCTGTCAAACGCCATTAAATTCACTGATAGCGGCGGTGTATCTTTGACGACTGATTATGATAACGGTATGCTGAAACTTATCGTTGAAGATACGGGTACAGGCATGACCGAAGAGGAACAGCAACGTGTGTTCGGTGCGTTTGAGCGTCTGTCAAATGCCGCCGCAAAGGACGGCTTCGGTCTGGGACTTTCCATTGTCAAGCGTATTGTGGCAATGTTTGGCGGCACAATACGGCTGAACAGCGAGAAAGGTAAAGGAAGCCGTTTCACTGTGGAAATACCTATGCAGACAGCCGAGGAACTGCCGGAACAGATAAATAAAACACAGATTCATCATAACCGTACATTCTATGATGTTATTGCCATCGACAACGACGAAGTGCTGCTTCTGATGCTGAAAGAAATGTATGTACAGGAAGGGATACACTGCGATAGCTGTACCAATGTGACGGAACTGATGGAAATGATACGCCGGAAAGAATACAGTCTGCTTCTGACCGATTTGAATATGCCGGATATAAACGGCTTTGAACTGCTGGAACTATTGCGCGCTTCTAACGTGGGTAATGCAAAGACGATTCCTGTTGTCGTGACAACCGCTTCAGGCAGTTGCAACAAGGAGGAACTTATGGAACGTGGATTCTCCGGATACCTGCTTAAACCATTCTCCATCTCAGAACTGATGGAGGTTTCCGACAAATGCGCCATAAAAAAAAACAGTAGACGAAAAGCCGGACTTTTCCACACTGCTATTCTACGGCAACGAATCCGTTATGCTGGAAAAGCTGATAACGGAAACTGAAAAGGAAATGCAGGCGGTCAAAGATGCGGAACGGCGGAAAGACCTTCAAGGGCTGGATGTCCTCATACACCACCTGCGTAGCTCATGGGAGATATTACATGCAGACCAGCCATTAAGGGAGCTTTATAAGCTGCTTCATTGTAAGGATACACCCGCTTATGAAGCACTGAACAATGCCGTGACTGCCGTATTGGATAAGGGTTCGGAGATAATCCGGCTGGCAAAAGAAGAAAGGAGAAAATAAGAAAATGGATAAGACAAAAATCATCGTGGTGGAGGACAATATCGTATATTGCGAGTTTGTCTGCAACCTGCTGGCACGGGAAGGATTCCGTACCGTGCAGGCTTTCCACCTCTCGACAGCAAAGAAATATCTGCAACAAGCGGCAGAAAACGACATCATAGTTTCTGACCTGCGCCTGCCTGACGGCAACGGCATCGACCTGTTGCGCTGGATGCGCAAGGAAGGGATGATGCAGCCGTTTATCATCATGACCGACTACGCCGAAGTGCATACGGCGGTGGAAAGCATGAAACTCGGCTCGCTGGACTACATACCCAAGCAACTTGTGGAGGACAAACTCGTCCCTTTGCTAAGGAACATATTGAAAGAACGGAATATCGGACGAAACCGTATGCCTGTGTTCTCACGTGACGGATCGGCGTTCCAAGCCATCATGAAGCGGATAAGGCTAGTAGCCCCTACTGACATGAGTGTACTGATATTCGGGGAGAACGGGACTGGTAAGGAGCATATCGCCCATTTCCTGCATGACAAAAGCAAGCGTTCGGGCAAGCCTTTCATAGCGGTTGATTGCGGTTCGCTCACCAAAGAACTTGCGCCGTCGGCATTCTTCGGACACGTCAAGGGGGCGTTCACGGGTGCGGACAGTGACAAGAAAGGCTACTTCCACGAGGCGGAAGGCGGTACGCTGTTTTTAGACGAAGTTGGTAACCTTGCACCGGAAACACAGCAGATGCTTCTGCGTGCCATACAGGAACGTAGATACCGCCCGATAGGTGACAAGACGGACAAGAGTTTCAACGTCCGCATCATCGCCGCCACCAACGAGGATCTGGAAGCGGCAGTGAACGAAAAGCGATTCCGGCAAGACCTGTTATATCGCCTGCATGACTTCGAGATAACCGTTCCACCGTTGCGCGACTGTCAGGAGGACATAATGCCGCTAGCGGAGTTTTTCCGTGAGATAGCGAACAAAGAGCTGGAATGTGATGTTGTCGGATTTGACGGTGAAGTCCGAAAAATATTGCTGACCCACGCTTGGCCGGGCAATGTCCGTGAGCTTCGGCAGAAAATCATGGGTGCAGTGTTGCAGGCGCAGACCGGGATTGTCACGAAAGAGCATCTGGAACTTGCCGTGACGAAGCCTGCCTCTCCCGTCAGCTTTGCCCTGCGCAACGATGCGGAAGACAAGGAACGTATCTTACGTGCGTTAAAGCAGGCGAACGGGAACCGCAAGGTTGCCGCCGAACTGCTCGGAATAGGACGTACAACGCTGTACAGTAAGTTGGATGAGTATGGGTTGAAATACAAATTCAGGCAATCATAGCCAGTAATTAGCTGAAAATGGAAGTAACGATTTGTATATTCAACGAAAAGAAAAATGTCCTGTGATAAAAATCATGGGACGTTTTTATGTGTTCCCGATTTTTATTGCTAATTTTGCATTAAGACGAGAGGCATTGACAGCAACTCACAGCAAAGCGCAGAAATAAACACGGTTGCCAATTCGTTACCTCTATTTTAACCTTTCTCTCAAACCTCTTAGAAATAAAGAGGTTATAAAAGTCTTCCAGAATTAGTTGAATACTTTCACAAAAAACTCCTGCATACCTTTGTTTTGTATGCAGGAGTCTGACTTTTATTTGTATGCTTATTATTTAAGCAAATCTAATTCTTCAAACACTTTTACAAGTCGTTCCACAGCAAGACTCACCTGCTCTTTCGTATGAGTAGCCATAAGTGCAAAACGAACCAATGTATCCTGAGGAGCACACGCCGGAGGAATAACAGGATTTATAAATACTCCTTCTTCGAAAGCTCTACGCGTAACAAGGAAAGTCTTGTCGACATCGCGGACATATAAAGGAATTATGGGAGATTCCGTCGCACCTATTTCAAAACCTTTTTCACGGAACAATTTAAGGGCATAATTTGTAACATCCCACAAATGTTCCCTGCGCTCGGTGTCTTCCTGTATTATATGCAACGCTTCCATTGCAGCCGCAGTTGCAGACGGAGTGTTGCTGGCGCTGAATATATATGTCCTCGTGTTATGACGAAGCCAGTTTATTATACTCGAATCGGAAGCTATGAATCCTCCTATCGACGCAAGGCTCTTACTGAAAGTACCCATAATAAGGTCTACCTCATTGGCAAGTCCGAAATGGTCGCAGACGCCTCGCCCCTGCTTTCCGAACACACCGAGTCCGTGAGCCTCATCGACCATTACAGTCGCGTTGTACTTGTGTTTAAGACGAATTATTTCGGGAAGATTGGCAAGGTCGCCTTCCATAGAAAATACACCGTCAACAACAATAAGCTTTACAGCCTCAGGTTTGCACTTTTTGAGCTGACATTCGAGATCGTTCATGTCATTGTGCTTATATTTCAAGCTTCTGGAGAAAGAAAGCCTTCGGCCGTCAACTATCGAAGCATGATCACGGTCATCACATATGATGTAATCGTCGCGCCCTGTAAGACATGCTATAACACCACTATTTACAGTAAACCCCGTTGAAAAGCAAAGCGCCTCGTCTTTTCCTAAGAATTGCGCCAGTTCTTTTTCTAATTGCACATGCAAATCAAGCGTCCCGTTGAGGAAACGCGAGCCTGCACATCCAGTTCCATACTTATGCAATGCTTTTTCTGCCGCCTCAATAACTCTCGGATGAGCAGTAAGACCGGTATAAGCATTCGAACCAAACATCAGAACTTTGTGTCCCTCAATGTCAACCTCCGTACCCTGTTTGCCTGTAATTTCACGAAAGTAAGGATAAACACCGTGTTTCATATACAACTGGGGCAAGTTGTATTTTTCTAATCTTTCTTGTAGTAATCCCATTTTATAATCAGCCCTGAATAACAGGGAGCTTATCATTTTCTTTTAAACGGCGCAAAGATAGTATTTTTTACATAATTAAACTCTTTTGCTTGCAAAAAACAAAACATAAAATGTTTTTTATCACTAACGGGCTATTTTTTCCTGAAAATAGGATTAACTTTGTCCGTTATCAAAAAATGGAAAAGAAACGAATAACATTCATAGTCAATCCTATTTCCGGAACCAAGAGGAAAGACGATATTGTTCAAAGCATCAACAAAGTTTTGAACAAGGACTTTTTTGAATACGAAATATTATATAGTGAGCATGCTGGGCACGCAGGGCAACTGTCCCGCATAGCTGCTTATGAAGGAAAAAACATTGTTGTTGCCGTAGGAGGCGACGGAACAGTAAATGAAGTTGCCAGCGGATTAATAGGTACCGAAACGGCATTAGGTATAATTCCATGCGGCTCAGGGAACGGACTTGCCCGTCATCTCCAAATACCACTGACAGGAAAACGTGCGGTAGAAATTATCAATCAATGCTCTATAGAAAAGCTTGATTATGGAAAAGTATGCGGAGAACCTTTTTTCTGTACTTGCGGCATGGGCTTTGACGCATATGTAAGCTACAAGTTCACTGAAGCAAAAAAGCGTGGGGTACTTACCTATCTCGAACAGGCACTTACGGAATGGCTGCGATACAAGCCGGAAACATATATAGTTGAAGACGAGACCGGCAGCAAAACATACAAAGCATTCCTCATAACATGCGCAAACGCTTCTGAGTATGGGAACAACGCCTATATAGCTCCGCAAGCCTCCATGGACGACGGATTAATGGACGTTACAGTCATCGAACCGTTCAATGCGTTCGAAGCCCCACAATTAGCTCTGCAATTGTTCAGCAAAACATTACACACAGGAAGCTACGTACAAATGTTCAGAACTAATAAGCTTTCTATTCACCGCAGCGGGCCTGGTGTAATACATAGAGACGGTGATCCGGTATTCGCAGGAGAAAACGTAAACGTAGAAATAGTACACGAAGGAATTAACGTCGTCATAAATCCTAATGCAGAAATGCAAAAAGAAACAATTCTGCAATCACTCGCTACGTTTGCAGTTGGTCTCCAGGAAAAAGGACTTGAATTTGCCACAAAGAATAACCCACTTGCAGCCTTAAACAAAAACTTCTTCGACAAATTCTACAAAAAATAATTTTTTGTAGAATTTGACAACTAATATCCAGCCGGCTATTATATTTATTGTCTTTTTACACAAAAAGTAGTCGGACTTTACAGACAAAAACGGTCACCCGCCAAGCACTTGAAAATCAGCAGATGTATATGTAGCAAAAAATATGTCTGAGATATTTTAAAATATCTCAGACATATTTTGAATTATCTCCCTTGTATTTTCAATTTCCTGCGGGAAGTTTTTTACCACACGAAAAAATATTTTTTTTTCGCAGGAAGCCGGTCCTAAAAAAATCTTTTCTCCACTAATTTTTTACAGAAACCATTCTACACTTTCGTATAACAGCCATAACAGAAAGAAAAGCTGGTTCCACTGTAATTTATCCTCCTCTTACCGTCTCTATGTCGGAAGCCTTATGTAGCTTCATAACATAGCTGGAATCTTTTACAACCGCTCATTCTCCAAACTTCACTGATTAACAAACGGTCACTTATGAAATAAATTACGTCTTGTCATCTACAATCAACGAACGGCTACATTGTTGTTACCGGCAGACAACGAATGTAAATACCATTCATACAAGCGCCCCACTCCTTCTTCTATTTCCACTTTATGACGCCAGCCCAAATTATGCAGTTTGGTCACATCTGTAAGTTTACGCATGGTTCCGTCAGGATACATACCGTCAAAACCCACACTTCCTTTATATCCTACTACCGACTTTACCAAATTTGCCAAACGGGCAATAGTTATTTCTTTACCTGTTCCGACATTTATATGACAATTTCGTATTTCTTTTTCTCCTTCTTTATATGTGTCTTTAAAATCAACATGTTCCATTACAAACACGCTTGCATCTGCCATATCTTCACTCCAAAGGAACTCACGTAACGGGCGGCCTGTTCCCCATAGCATAAATCCGTCTGCCGTTATTCCATACTCGGTAAGTAGATTAATAATTTCCGACATAGGTGCAGTTCCGTCCACATGTCCAATCGGTCTGACATTTAAGTCGAGACGTAAATCTTCCTCACGATTTTCATTAAGACAACGCGCAAGGTGGATTTTTCTAACAATGGATGGCAGCACATGTCCATTTTCAAGATGAAAGTTGTCATTCGGTCCGTAAAGATTAGTAGGCATAACAGCAATATAGTTTGTGCCATACTCAAGATTAAAGCTCTCGCACATCTTCAATCCTGCAATCTTTGCAATCGCATAAGGTTCGTTTGTGTACTCCAATGGTGATGTCAAAAGCACATCCTCACTCATGGGCTGCGGAGCTTCACGTGGATAAATACAGGTAGAGCCGAGAAACAAAAGCTTTTTTACTTCATGGCGAAAACTCTCACCTATTACATTTTGTTGTATCTGAAGGTTGCGATATATAAAATCTGCACGATACTTGCTGTTAGCCATTATTCCACCTACGAATGCCGCTGCAAGAACTACGTAATCTGGGCGCTCTTTATCGAAGAACTTTCTTACCGATAAGCCGTCGAGCAAATCAAGTTGCTCATGCGTACGCCCTATTACATTAGTATATCCTTTAGATATTAAATTATTGCTGATAGCCGAGCCGACCAATCCCCTATGACCGGCAACATAGATTTTCGCACTTTTATTCATACCGAATTGCAACGTCTTAAACGCTCTTCATATCGTGTTCAACCATTATTCTTACAAGCTCATTGAACGAAGTGGCAGTAGGATTCCAGCCTAATAATGTCTTGGCCTTTGTCGGATCACCAAGAAGCTGGTCAACTTCCGAAGGACGGAAAAAACGCGGGTCTACTTCTATGAGAATTTTACCCGTGGACTTATCTATTCCTTTCTCATTTATACCCTCTCCCTGCCATTCAATTTCTATTCCTGCGTAATGGAATGCAAGAGTCGCAAATTCACGAACGGAATGCTGTTCACCTGTAGCAATAACAAAATCTTCCGGCTTATCGTGTTGAAGCATAAGCCACATGCATTCAACGTAATCACGCGCATACCCCCAGTCTCGTTTCGCATTCAAGTTTCCAAGATACAATCTGTCCTGCAAACCCTTCGCTATATTGGCAACGGCAAGAGTAATCTTTCTGGTTACGAAATTTTCCCCACGACGCTCACTTTCATGATTGAACAATATACCATTTACGGCGAACATTCCATAGCTTTCACGATAGTTATTAACAATCCAATAACCATATAATTTAGCCACTCCATAAGGAGAACGGGGATAGAAAGGAGTTGTTTCCCGCTGGGCGGTATGAGTCACAGCTGTGCGCCATCGAGATGGGGGCTGCCTGCATCATTGTGTGCGAAGGGGCAGGGGTGTCCATGACCATCAAGAAGATTGCCCAGGACAGGGGCTGCACCGTGATTGCCACCACCTATGACACATACACGGCTGCCCGTCTGATTAACCAGAGCATGCCTATCAGCTACTTCATGACAAGGGAGCATCTGATTACATTTAACAGCGATGACTATACGGACGAGATCCGCGAGGTCATGGCCAGCAAGAGGCACAGGGACTTCCCTATCCTTGATAAGGAGGGAAGATACCTGGGAATGATTTCACGCCGGAACCTGCTGGGCGCAAGAGGCAAGCAGGTAATCCTGGTGGACCACAACGAGAAGAACCAGGCAGTGGCAGGCATTGAAAGTGCGGAAATCCAGGAAATCATCGACCATCACAGGCTGGGCACGGTCCAGACCATGTCACCGGTATTTTTCCGCAACCAGCCCCTGGGCTGCACGGCCACGATCATCTATCAGATGTACCAGGAATCCGGGGTTAAGATTGATAAGGCCATTGCAGGGCTTTTGTGCAGCGCCATTGTGTCGGATACCCTGCTGTTCCGTTCGCCAACCTGTACGCCGGTGGATGAGATGGCGGCCAGGGCCTTAGCCAAGATGGCAGGGCTTGACATTGAGAAGTACGCCATGGAAATGTTCGGGGCAGGCAGCGACCTTAAGGATAAGTCGGATGAGGAAATCTTCTATCAGGATTTCAAGCGCTTTACAGCCGGAAAGGTGCTGATCGGCGTGGGACAGATCACGTCCCTGAACGGCGAGGAGCTGCAGCACCTGAGGGGCAGGATGATTGCATTCATGGATAAGGCCCATGAGGGCAGCGGGCTGGACATGACCTTCTTCATGCTGACCAATATACTGACCGAGTCCACGGACCTGATATGCCAGGGACAGGGAGCGGTCCAGCTGGCGGCCAAGGCCTTCCATCTGGATATAGAAGAAGCCAAGGACCAGGAGGAACCGGTCCTGAACCTTCCGGGAGTTGTATCACGTAAAAAGCAGTTGATTCCGGAGCTGATGCTGGCGGAACAGGATTAGGAGAGAAAATATGTCAAAAGAATACTGGAAGCCAGGCAATATGCTGTATCCCGTGCCTGCGGTGATGATCAGCTGCGGACGGCCCGGAGAGACCCCCAACATCATAACGGTGGCATGGGCGGGCACCATCTGTTCCGACCCGGCGCAGGTGTCCATTTCCGTGCGCAAAGAACGGTTTTCCCATGATATCATCAAGGATACAGGGGAGTTTGTCATCAACCTGGTGAATAAAAGGCTGGTGCGGGCAACGGATTACTGCGGCGTCAGGTCGGGCCGTGATGTGGATAAGTTTGCCGAGACACGGCTTACGGTCCAGGAATCCCGTAACGTGAAAGCGCCCGGGATTGAGGAAAGCCCGGTTAATATTGAGTGTAAGGTGAAGGAAGTAAAGGAACTGGGAAGCCACGATATGTTCATCGCAGAGGTGGTGGGCGTGACCATTGACAACCAGTATATGGACGACAGGGGCAAGTTCAACCTGAACGCCTCCGGCCTTGTGTGCTATTCCCACGGCGAGTATTTTGAACTGGGGAAAAAGCTGGGCAGCTTTGGATATTCGGTGAAGAAGAATATTAAGAAGAGACGCCCCGCGGCATCGGAGGGGAAGACCTCGAAAACCAGGAATCCAAAAAGGAATGGTCCGAAAAAGGGATAGTTTGCAGACCGGAATGGTTTAGAACAGTCATGACGCAGAATAAGAAGGATACGGAATAAAATAGTCCAGTAAGACGACAGACCAGGAGGATACGACAGTGAAACCGAATATTACCATGATTGGAATGCCTTCATCCGGCAAGAGCACCGTGGGCGTGCTGCTGGCCAAGAGGCTGGGATTTTCCTTTGTGGATGTGGATATTGTGATTCAGGAAAAGGAAGGAAGGCTGCTGAAGGAAATCATTGCAGAGGAAGGCATGGACGGGTTCCTGAAGGTGGAGGAGCGCGTCAATGCAGGACTGGATGTGCAGCTTTCCGTCATCGCTCCGGGCGGCAGCGTGATCTACGGCGAGGCGGCCATGAACCATTTGAAGGAAATCAGCGAGGTGGTTTATCTTAAGATGAGCTACGAGGAGATGGAAAAGCGCATCGGCAACGTGGTGGACCGCGGCGTGGCGTTAAAGCCGGGATTTACCCTGCGCGACCTTTACAATGAACGGGTGCCCTATTATGAGAAGTATGCGGACATCACCATTGACGAGGAGGGCAAGACTCCCGGGGAGACCGTGGATGAGCTGAGGGATATCATTGAATCCATGATGGACCGCAGCATGGTACAGCGTATTGTGGAGGAGCAGAAGCGGATACTGGAGGAGAAGGACCGTATTCTGGAGGAAAAGGACAGGCTGCTTCTGGAGTATGGGGAGGAGATTGCAGCATTGAAGGCACAGCTGGAACAGCTGGCGGCTGTACGGTAAGGATACAGGGATACAGGAAAAATCGTGGTACAAGGATGGGCCTGCTTTACAGGGAATGTGAGGCAGGCCTTTTTGACAGGATGCGGGAGTGTTCTTGTTTGTGCAGTATGGACAAAACGTATTGCCTATATTTGGACAAAATGTAGATATTGACGGTCTTGTTCAACTATGGTATGATAAATTTATCACAAGCAAACGTTTGCCGATAACGGATGGTAACGAAAGAGGGTACTATATGGAAGGACAATATGCTACGCTCAAGGATGTGGCGGAGAGGGCGGGAACGACAGCGGCAACGGTATCCTATATCCTGAATGGTTCAACAAAGCGGTATGTAAGCGAGGACATGCGGCGCAGGGTTGAGGCAGCGGCAAAGGAACTGAATTATGTCAAGAGCAGCGCGGCCAGCAGCCTGAAGGGGAAGAAGCGCAAGATCATAGCTGTCCTGGTCCCACAGTTTGCCAACCAGATGTTTACGGAGCTGGTACTGGGGGTGGAGAGGGTGGCTGACCGCTACGGATATATCCTTTCCATCTGCAATACATTCGATGACCCACAGCGTGAACTGGAGATCATCAAGAGGATGCAGGGCCAGCGGGTGGATGGGTACATCATCCCCCCCAGCAAGGACGGTGGCAAGAATACACGGCAGATACGCAAGATTGGCGTGCCCATGGTCGTGGTTGACCGTCTGCTGAATATCAGCGAGGACTATTTCCTGGTGTCGGCCCAGAACTATGAGAGTACCTATATGGCTGCGGAGTATCTGTTAAAGAGAGGGCACCGCCACATTGCATTCATTGGGTGGAAGGCTGATTTTGGCGGACTGGAGCGAAGGGAACAGGCATACCGTACCATTCTTGGGGAATATGGGGTTACGGGTGAGGAACAGATTGTATATAACGGTGAATTTACAGAGGAAAGCGGTGAGGAACTGACCGCCAGGGCGCTGGCAGAGCACCCTGAGATTACGGCAGTGCTTTACGCTTATAACATACAGGCCCGGGGAGGCGTGGACTTCCTGTCCAGGAAGGGAATCAGGGTCGGACAGGATCTGTCCGTACTGATCATAGGCGCGCCGGACTGGGTACAGACCGGTAATAATCATTTTACCTGTGTGGACCTGAATGGTACCGGGATGGGAATCATGGCAGCCGAGGTGCTGTTTGATATCATTAACAATGACCAGCCCATTGCACCTTACCAGAAGGTGCAGGAGGCAACATTAAAAGAAGGGGATTCCGTTTGTCAGCTGTAGCATGGCAGACGATTCTTTCTGGGCAATAGGCAAACGTTTGCCGATAAAAAGTTGTTAAGGAATATCTGAATGGGAGGCAGGTATGCTGGCAAGGGCCAGGGCAGCTTTGGCCATATAGTCCATAGGCAATCGTTTACTTACAGGAACACAGGCCATCCCAAAGGGAGGGCTTTGTATAAAATAAGTCTCTTAATATTCAAGGAGGAAAGAAATGAAAAACAAAAAGTCTCTTATGGCGGTAGCGGGAATTGTGGTAGTTGCTTTGGCAGCAGGTGTCATCTATCAGCAGGTGGGTAATAAGACGGATAAATATCCATCACGTGATATCAACATGGTTGTGCCGTGGAATCCGGGCGGATCAACGGATCTTACGGGACGCGCGCTGGCGGACGCCACCATTGCACTCACC
>OHBJ01000886.1_pt1 | contig 20317 bp, 20 predicted proteins | sample 1577241 | NCBI WGS metagenome assembly OHBJ01 (sample SAMEA3541594, study PRJEB24748) | human gut metagenome | biome: human gut; feature: human-associated habitat; material: faeces | place: China | collected 2012 | reverse complement strand
CCGAACATCATCTCGCGCTCAGAGTTTCTCACAAGCTACACTCCGTACCAGGCTGAGATTTCGCAGGGTACACTCCACTATATCTTCGAATACCAGAGCATGATGGCAGAACTCACCGGCATGGATGTTTCAAACGCATCTATGTACGACGGTTCTACCGCTACGGCTGAGGCTGCAATTATGGCTCTTGCTTCTACAAAGAAGACTGACACGGTGCTTGTATCGGCCTCGGTAGACCCGAAGGTGCTTAATGTAGTGAAGACTTACGCTCACTTCCACGGCTTCAACGTGGAGCTTATCGCCGAAAACGACGGTGCTACCGACAAGGCACAGATGGACGCCCGCCTCGAAAAGGGCGGCGTGGCTGGCGTAATCGTTCAGCAGCCTAACTATCATGGCATTGTTGAAGACTTCAGCGGCTTTGCCGATTCATGTCATGCACATAAGTCGTTGTTCATCGTGAACAGCGTGGCTGCCGACCTCGCATTGCTGAAGACTCCAGGCGAATGGGGTGCAGACGTAGCAGTAGGCGACGGACAGTCGTTGGGCATTCCGATGGCATTCGGCGGTCCGTCGGTAGGCTATATGTGCTGCACCGAAAAGCTCATGCGCAAGATGCCGGGCCGTATCGTTGGCAAGACTGTAGACAATCGCGGACAGCGCGTGTTCGTTCTCACATTGCAGGCTCGCGAACAGCACATCCGCCGTCAGAAAGCTACATCGAACATCTGCTCTAACGAGTCGCTCATGGCTCTCTTCGTTACTATCTATATGTCTGTAATGGGCAAGGAGGGTGTGAAGGAAGCTGCGCAGATGTCATACGACGGCGCTCATTATCTGCATGACGCTTTGATTGCAACAGGTTTGTTCTCAGACAAATACGAGCGTCCGTTCTTCAATGAGTTCTGCGTTAAGTACAACGGCGATGTCGACCGCTTGCAGCAGCGTTTCATCGAGAACGGCATCTTAGGCGGTGTGAAGGTTGACGCTGACACATTGATGTTTGCCGTTACCGAAAAGCGCACGAAGGAAGAAATTGATAAACTCGTTAATATTGCAAAGGAGGAAAAGCTATGAACAATCGTCTTTATGGAAACTTGATTTTTGAGTTGTCTAAACCCGGACGCCGTGGCTATTCGCTCCCAAAGAACGAGTTCGGACACCATGAGGTGCCAGCTGAAATGCGTCGTTGCGAAGATGCTAAATTGCCAGAGTGTGACGAACTGACCGTGGTACGCCACTACACCAATCTTAGCGCAAACAACTTCGGCGTTAACAACGGCTTCTACCCTCTCGGTAGCTGTACTATGAAGTACAACCCTATCATCAATGAGGAGATAGCTGCTTTGCCGCAGTTCGCAGCATTGCACCCATTGCAGCCTGAGGACACATGTCAGGGAGCATTGCAGGTATACTATGATATGCAGAAGGCTCTCTCTGCAATAACCGGTTTGGAGGAGTTCACACTCAATCCGTTCGCTGGTGCTCACGGCGAGCTTACCGGTTTGATGGTCATCCGTGCGTATCATCAGAGCCGTGGCGACTTGAAGCGTACAAAAGTTATCGTGCCCGACTCGGCTCACGGCACAAACCCGGCTTCGGCAGCTGTCTGTGGCTTGGAGATTGTAGAAGTGAAGTCTACAGCTCAAGGCGTGGTTGACGTTAACGACCTTCGCGGTCTGCTCGACGACACCGTAGCTGCTGTGATGATGACAAACCCGAATACATTGGGACTCTTCGAGCGCGAGATACCTGAGATACAGAAGCTCGTTCACGAGTGTGGCGGCTTGATGTACTACGACGGAGCTAACCTCAACCCGATGCTTGGCGTTTGCCGTCCGGGCGATATGGGCTTCGACGTTATGCACATCAACCTGCACAAGACATTCTCTACACCTCACGGCGGTGGCGGTCCTGGTTCAGGTCCGGTCGGCGTGCGTAAGGGATTGGAGCAGTTCTTGCCTGTACCGAAGGTTGAGAAGGTGGGCGATCGTTATCGCATCGTAACTACAAACGGTCAGGACTTCAACGTGCATGTTGGCGAGTTCTTCGGCAACTACGCAGTTATGCTCCGCGCATACACATACATCCTCACTCTCGGCAAGGAACACATCCGCATGGTTGGTCCGCTTGCTACACTCAATGCCAACTATATCAAGGAGGCACTTAAGGATGTATACGAGTTGCCCATACCGACAGTCTGCAAGCATGAGTTCGTATTCAACGGCTTGAAGGACAAGTCAACGGGTGTGACAACAATGGACGTAGCAAAGCGTTTGCTCGACTACGGTTATCATGCTCCTACGATCTACTTCCCGTTGCTGTTCCATGAGGCAATGATGATTGAGCCGACAGAAAACGAAAGCAAGGAGACGCTCGACGAGTTCATCGCTGTTCTGCGTAAGATTGCAGAGGAAGCAAAGACAAATCCGGAAGAGGTGAAGACAGCTCCGCACAACACTCCTACCGGTCGTGTTGACGACGTGCTGGCTGCTAAGCAACCGATACTTACTTGGAAGCAGCTTTCCAACTAACTAACCATAAAGGGTGTGCTAAAATAGAACATAAGTCAAATAGGGCTCAGCCCGATATATTCTATTTTGGCACACTTTTTTTAATATAAACTGTAAACAAAATGACTAAAACAGATCTTATCATTATAGGTTCTGGCCCCGGAGGCTATCGTGCTGCGCACTATGCTGCGCAACATGGACTCACCGTGACCATCATTGAAGCCGCCGAGGCTGGTGGCACATGCTTGAACCGCGGCTGTATACCAACAAAGACTCTCTGTCGAAACGCAGAAGTTGTAGATACCATGCAGCATGCTGACGTATTCGGCGTAGCGCTTGATGGTTTCCAACTTCAATTCCCGAAGGTTATTGAGCGCAAGCAGCAGGTTGTTGAACAGCTGCGTAGCGGCATCGAGACGCTGATGCAGACTCCTGGCATTACTTTCGTTCGTGGCTTTGCTCACTTCAAGGATAGCAAGACTGTTGTTGTAGGCGAAGAAGAGTATACTGCCGACAACATTATGATAGCTACGGGCAGCGACTCAAAGTGTCCGCCTATTGAAGGCACAACATTGCCGGGCGTTATCACCTCTACAGAACTTCTCGACATCGACCATATTCCTGAGCGCTTGTGCATCATCGGCGCAGGAGTTATCGGAATGGAATTTGCTTCCGTGTTCAGCAGTTTCGGTAGTAAGGTGAGTGTGATTGAGTTCCTCAAGGAGTGTTTGCCTGTTCTCGATTCGGACATCGCAAAGCGTCTGCGCCAGACTATCGGCAAGCGCGGCGTAGAGTTCTCTATGCAGTCGGCTGTTAAGTCAATCGCAGAGACAACTACAGAGGACGGTAAGCGCCAGCTCACAGTAACGTACGAGAAGAAGGGCAAGTCTGCGCAGGTGGATGCAGACGTTGTGCTCATTGCAACCGGTCGCAAGCCGAACATCGAAGGTCTTGACCTCGAACTCGCAGGCGTTGAATACTCGCTGAAGGGAATCGCAGTAGACGATGATTTCCGCACAAATGTTGAAGGCATATACGCAATAGGCGACGTGAATGGTCGTTGTATGCTCGCTCATGCAGCAACATTCCAGGGTCTGCATGTAGTGAACAAGATTCTCGGTAAAGAAGACGATATCAAGTTTGACGTTATGCCGTCTGCTATCTTCACTTATCCCGAAGCTGCAAGTGTAGGAAAGAGCGAAGACCAGCTGAAAGCGGAAGGTCGCGAATACGAATGCCGCAAGGGGTTCCACCGTTCTAATGGCAAGGCTCTCGCAATGAACGAAACAGATGGTATGGTGAAGTTGTTTGTCGACAAGGCAGACGGAAAAATCCTCGGTTGTCATGCTTTCGGAGCACATTCTTCCGACATGGTGCAGGAGATTACGGTTCTCATGAATCAGGGCGCAACCATTACAGACCTCGCCAACTGTATCCACATACATCCCACTTTGGGCGAGATTCTGCACGATATCGCTTTATAACAAAAGACATCATAGAACAAATTGATACAAAAAATGAATGAGGCTATAGGACAATGGTTCTATAGCCTCATTCTTTTTTCAAAATTAGTCTACCCTACTTAATACAATCAGTCGTATTATCTGTTTGTTACCACAACCTTCTTGCCGTCTACGATATACACGCCTGGTGTCAGATTCTGAAGGTTGTCACCAACATAAACACCATTGATATTATAGACCTTTTGACTATTCGACTGCGAATTAACTTCAACGTCAACAATACCATCAACGATGGTTTCTGTATCATAACTCAATACCTTACCTACTGCTTTTCTTGGAATGATGAAATACACTCTTGTTCCCTTCATTCTGTGATCATTTTCTGAAGGTCTGAAGAACGTATTGTTGTCGCCAAGGAACAGATTCGTACCATCGGGATTCAATTCGGTTGCCTGATATGTGCCTTGCATGAAATATCCATCTGCACCAACCTTCAAATCAGGATGTGCAGCCATATCAATCTTCACGTTTTTAAAGAGAAGACTATCAAGAGTCTTATTGGGCTTTATCAGATATGGAACACCAGCCGCCAAATCGTCAACATGCTTGAAGTACATAACCGTTCCATCCTCCATGTGGTCGAATGTTCTCAATTCTACTTTCTTGCCTCCAAAGACCTCAACCAACTGCTCCTTCGCAACGTTGAAAGGCAAACAAATAGTGTACCATGTATCATCAGCAACAAACGATCTCTTCAATTTGAAATGCACGGCAGTCTGGTCATACTCCTTAATCTTGGCATCAGCCCCAAAGTCTGTATCAGAAATCTCAAGAGAAGGCACTGGGTTTATGAATATCTCGATCTTTTTGATGTAGCAGATATTAGGACTTCTAAGTGTAAATGGCTTGGAATCGTGGATATATTCTGTAAATTCATACTCGGAGAGACCATCAATTACTCCTGCCCCATTCTTTATATAATTAGTTAAATTAGCATTTGAGATATAAGGCCTTGATATATTGTGAGCTTGTTCAAAAGTTACTCTTACAGCATATCCGTTAGGAGCTAAAAACTCTGGACTATTTATTCTTCCTCCACTAACTATAGATGTTAAGAAAACCTTATCAACCCATTTTTTATGAAAGCCCAATATATTAAATTTATATTCTTCGCCATTATCAGCTTTGAATATGCAAACTTGAGCCGGTGTCGTCTTATCAACAGTCTTAGGCAAATTGGAAAACGCATTCTTATCAGCCGAGAACACAATTGTCGCCTCACCCAATCTTCTGTCTTGGTATGTCAGAGTATATGAACCTTCCGACTCCTTATACAAGTCTGAGCCAGCATATTTTGCAGTTATCGTTGTTGTACCAAATTCGTTTAATGTTATTATTTCACCAGTAGACTCATCAACTGATGCAACCTTCTCATTGCTACTTGAATATGAAAGTTTTGCATCAGCAATAGTCTCGTCATTTTGAAGTGTCACACTTGCTGTAGGCAAAGAATACTCCTTACCTTTATATATTGTCAAATCATTGGAACTGAACGTCACAAAAGTAGATTTCTTTATTGCAGATTGTGAGCCTTTAGCTTTATATATTGCAAGCATTCGTCGAGGAGCATCGTGATAAGTGTAATCATAGCATGAGAAGCCAGTACCCTCTGCAAAAAGAAACGCTTTCTTTACTTTATTTTCAAATACTATTTCAGCATGTGTTTTATCTATTGCTATAGTAGCCATAGATGTATTATCAGGAATTGATTTTAAAGCTGTAACATTAGCTGAAGAAGGTGTTGATCCGTTAGACAAATATAACCCATCAGCCGTCTTCAGATAGTAATACTTCGTTGAAGTAGTCTTTTCAAGTGTAAGAATTGTAACGATATTACTTGTTGTAGCAACACCATTATCAATAAGAATATCGGTAAAGTTAAAATATTTCACACCATTCCAAGTAGAAATGGCCTTAGACAATTCTTCATTCACCACAATAAACTGATCGCCATCATTCAATTCTTCGATACTATTAATACGAGTGAAAGTTTGTTCTTGTGCATGCACAGACATGCCTGTTCCCATAATAAGACATACGAGAACAAACAGATAATTGAAAAACTTCAATTTGATAGTCATTTAGTGATTAGTTAAATTAAAAATGGACGAAGGCGTCCAAACATAAACGAGCACACTTCATGCGATTGGTTTTATCACACGAAGTGTGGCGGTCTATCTTCTATAATGTTTACTGATGCTGCTCACGAAGCAAGTCATTCACAGTCTTCACGGGATTGAATGTGCCGATTGGCACCTCAACAAAGATTGTGTTCCAGTCGCTCATTGCGCCATTCCAAAGACCTGGAAGTTCGAGAGCCTTGAGTTCCTTGCCGTTCTTGCTCTTAGAAGAGATGAAGCCTGTCTTCTTGTCGACATACTCCGGAAGGTTGAAGCGATTGCCCTTGTAGTCCTTTGTAGCACAAACAAGGTCAACTGGGTTGAAGTGTGTACCTTCCTTGAACATGCGTACATACTCCTCGTTGTTTGTATCAATCTGGCTCGACTCAAGAATCTGCGGACTAACAGTTCCGTCGTTGTTGTAGCAGAGGAACGGACCGCCACCAGGCTCGCCTACATTCTTCACTACACCACAAACGCGGATAGGTCTATTGAACTTAGTCTTGAGGTATTCAGCCAATTCGGCATCTGCCAATTCTGCAGCGCCAGCCTTCTTGCAGCACAATGTTGTCTCAACGAAACGTAGCATCTCTGCAAGTTTTTCGCGAGAAGGCACGCCAGCCTCGAGTTCGCGCAGATAATCGAACACATGTTTCTGAATATCAACGAGAACGCCAGCAATAAGCTTCTTGTACAAAACAGTCTCGTCCTTGATTCTATCTGGCACAACGTTGTCGATATTCTTGATGAACACAACGTCAGCCTCAATCTCGTTGAGGTTCTCGATGAGTGCTCCATGACCGCCCGGACGGAACAGCAATGTGCCGTCTTCGTTGCGGAACGGAGTATTGTCTGTGTTTGCAGCTATTGTGTCTGTACTCGGCTTCTGCTCAGAGAAACTTACGTTGAACGTAACGTTGAACTTCTTCTCCATGTAAGGCAGACTCTCTGCCACCTTCTTCTTGAAGAGTTCGAGATGGTCGTGCGAAACCGTGAAGTGAATGTTAGCCTTACCGTCAGAGCAAGCATAGAGCGCTGCTTCTACGAGATGCTCCTCCATCGGAGTGCGCGGACCATCCTCGTACTGATGGAACAGCAGCAAGCCCTTCGGCAACTGACCATAGTTCAAGCCCTTTGCCTCAAGCAGGTTTGCTACGACAGCCTTATACTTGCCGTGCTTGATAAGGTCGCAAACACATTCGCCTTCGTTCTCCTTGCACTTTGCGCAAAGAGCCTTCTTGAAAGCGAACTTCTTGATATTGTCGAAGAAGAACTTCTCGAAGTCGGTAGTCGGCTCGTCATAGTCGGCAGAAAGGAACGCAAAGAGATTCTTGAACATACGGCTCGCAGCACCACTTGCCGGCACGAACTTCACGATAGTATGCTGGTCGCTAAGATAAGCGCTCCAATCGTTAACGTACTTCTCAACTTGCGCAGAGTCTGGCGAGAAGATGCCGTTGCCTACTGCTGCTGTAGCTTCAATCTTCAAGAACGGGAATCCTTCCTTAATCTGTGTGAGTTGATGCTCGATAGCCTCGGGTGTGATGCCTCGCTGTGCTATCTGGGTTAAATCTTGGTTAGAAAACATAATATTGTAGTTTTAAGAATTAAATTCAAGACTTGGCTTAACACATACAAATGTAAGGACTTTTTCTCAAATGAGGGAAAAAAACGCCCATTATTTTATGAATTAGAATTATTATTTATAATTTTGTGGTGATATTATCTCCGACAATGATTGAATCGTATTTGCATACGTGTTTAAACAGCAATTTAAATTATAACTTATGATAAATTTCCCTTGCGCAAAAATAAATCTCGGACTCAACATCACCGAGAAGCGCCTTGACGGATATCACAATCTTGAAACCGTTTTCTTCCCTATTCCGCTATGCGACGCTTTGGAAGTGCAGACTATGGACGAAGCGTTTCCGTCTAAACTGAACTGCGATCTTAAAGTGACTGGCAATAGTGTGTGTTGCAACGAGGAGGACAATCTCATAACAAGGGCATATAATCTGCTGGCAGCCGACTATAACCTGCCACGAGTTCATGCGCATCTGTACAAGCATATCCCAACAGAAGCCGGACTTGGTGGAGGTTCGAGCGACGCAGCCTTTATGATAAGACTGCTGAATGACAGCTACAAACTGAACATCAGCAAAGAGGACATGGAGAAGTACGCAGCCCGTTTGGGCGCCGATTGCGCTTTCTTTATCGCCTCTGAACCTGCCTACGCAGAGGGCATTGGAGAGATTCTTACGCCGGTTACGATTACCGATAATAATCTGAAAGGCTACAGCATGGTTGTAGTGAAACCGTCATTGGCAATCTCTACAAAGGAGGCGTTTGCACACATCCATCCACAAAAGCCGAACGTTTCGTGCCGCGACATTGTCGCGCAACCCATCGAAACATGGCGCAACAGACTGACAAACGACTTCGAGGAAAGCATCTTCCCAAACCATCCCGAATTGGCTGCTATCAAAGAGACTCTGTATAACATGGGAGCGGCTTACGCACAGATGAGCGGAAGCGGCAGCAGTCTGTTCGGCATATTCAAGGAAAAGGTAGACAAATCGGCATTCGAGAAGCAATTCCCCGACTGCAGAGTCTTTATTCTTGACATTTTGTAATTGCAAACATCAGAGATTCAATTACCACACATATATTTGTAGCTGATACACAAACAGAATAGAAACTATATAAATTCAAAATAAATGCGCAATACAAACAATACATACAAGACACAAGGAGGCGACAATCTGGTTATCACCGTAAAGGAGAACGCTCCCCTGCTCGAATATCTCATCAATAACGTAAGCGAGAGCCGCTCCAAGTTGAAAGCAACGCTGCAAGGTCGTGGCATTGCCGTGAACGGAAGAATGGTAACTCAGTTCGACTACCAGCTTAAAGCTGGCGACAAGATAATCATCAGCCGCCACAAGAAGCAGAACCAGTTCAAGAGTCGCTACGTTAAGATTGTATACGAAGACAGATGGCTCGTCGTTGTAGAGAAGAATATCGGCATACTGTCGATGGCAGCAGGCCATTCTTCGCTCAATGTGAAGTCGGTGCTCGACGACTACTTCCTGAAGTCGCGCCAGAAATGCCGCGCACACGTTGTACACCGCCTCGACCGCGACACAAGTGGACTCATGGTATATGCCAAGGACATAGAGACAGAACAGATACTCGAGCACAACTGGCATCAGATTGTTTACGACCGCCGCTATGTCGCAGTAGTGAGTGGCGAGATGGAGCAGGACAATGGCACTATCGCCAACTGGCTGAAGGACAACAAGGCATACATCACATATTCGTCGCCAACTGACAATGGTGGCAAATATGCTGTCACACACTTCCAGGTGCTTAACCGCACCACCGAACACTCGCTCGTTGAATATAAGCTCGAGACCGGCCGCAAGAACCAGATACGTGTACACTCAGCAGACATGGGACATCCCGTTTGTGGCGACGTGAAATACGGCAACGGCGACGACCCGTTGCATCGTTTATGCCTGCATGCATACATGCTCTGCTTCACCCACCCCGTAACGGGCGAGCCTATGGAGTTCTCTACACCTATCCCTACAGCATTCAGAAGTCTGTTCTAACGAAATCAATTCCGTATGTCTGTGCCTAATTGTCAGTAAATATTATTTACATTAAGTTTTGTTTTTATTTACACAAAACTACAATTAGGCACAGATTTTGCGTAATGATTAATGAATGATGATACTAACAAAAATATATAATTGGAGGTAAAGACTATGGCATTTATTGATTATTACAAAATACTTGGCGTAGACCGCAACATTCCACAAGACCAAGTGCGCGAAGCTTACCGCAAAAGAGCTAAGCTGTTCCATCCGGATCTGCACCCTAACGACCCGAAAGCAAAGGCAAAGTTCCAAGCGCTGAACGAGGCGTATGACGTTATTTCCGACCCTGAAAAGCGCAAAAAGTACGACCAATATGGCGAACGCTGGCGCGAAGCTGACGCTTATGCACAACAAGGCGGAGCTGGCGGTCAGCAGTATTGGAGCAGCAATGGTGGCGGTTCGCCATTCGAGGGCTTCGACTTCTCAAGCTTCGGCGAGGGCGGAGGAGGCTTCTCAAGCTTCTTCCAGGACTTGTTCGGCGCAAAAGCAGGTCGCACACATAGCCGCACACGCAGTTCAGCACGACAGAATACGGGCGAGATGAACGCCAACGTGAATATCGACCTATACACAGCCCTACTCGGCGGCGAGGTGATAATACAGCTTGGCAACGGATCGAAGATAAAACTGAAAGTAAAGCCAGAAACACAAAACGGCACGAAGGTGCGCTTGCGTGGCAAGGGATATGATCGCGGCGATAGCACAATGGGCGACCTCATCATAACATACAACGTGAAGTTGCCTACAAACCTCAGCGAGCGACAGAAACAGTTGCTCAGAGAGATGCAACAAGGGTAAACGCAATAAGGGTGACAATGTGCAATACATTGTCACCCTTATTATATTTTGAGAAAATTAAATCTCACCGATAGAGTGAAGTCAGACTCCACAATGGCTTCGATTTACTTTACCTTCTCTACGATAGCCTTGAAAGCCTCAGGGTTGTTAACAGCGAGGTCAGCGAGCACCTTACGGTTAATCTCGATACCTGCCTTATGGAGAGCACCCATAAGTGTAGAGTAGCTCATATTCTCGAGACGAGCAGCAGCATTGATACGCTGGATCCACAATGCGCGGAATGTGCGCTTCTTGTTACGACGATCGCGGTATGCGTATGTGAGGCCCTTCTCCCAAGTGTTCTTCGCTACTGTCCAAACATTCTTTCTTGCACCATAGTAACCCTTGGTGAGCTTCAGGATTCTTGTTCTCTTTGCTTTTGAAGCAACATGATTGACTGATCTTGGCATAGTTTTTCTTTCCTTTAAATGTTTTGACTAATAAAATTAACGGAGGCAGAGCAAATCACGAACCTGCTTGAGGTTGCTGTTGTCTACGATTGTCTGATGAACCAGATTTCTCTTCTGCTTCTTTGTCTTCTTAGTCAGAATGTGACTGTGATAAGCGTGATGACGCTTGATCTTACCTGTACCGGTAAAGCGGAATCTCTTCTTTGCACCGGAGTTAGTCTTTACTTTTGGCATTTTTTATTAATTTAAAATTGTTATTTATTATATGTGGCAACGCATATACCAAGGCGTTACGCACATTTATCATGTTGTCTTCTTATTGCTTATTCCTCGCCTTTGAGAGCCTTGAGAGCCTCTGCGCTTACTTTTGCGTTAGCAAGAAGTCCGCCGTTTGTCGGCATCTCCTCTACTCCGTTCTCTACATCCTTAGCAGAACGAGCTTCAGCCTCACGCTTCTCGCGGTCCATCTTCTGCTGACTCTTCTTGACAACGCCAGCCTTCTTCGGAGCGAGATAAAGGAACATCTTCTTTCCGTCGAGCTTCGGAAGCTGTTCTACCTTTGCATATTCCTCAAGATCATTAGCGAAGCGCAGCAAAAGCACCTCACCCTGCTCCTTGAAGAGGATTGAACGACCACGGAAGAAAACGTAAGCACGAACCTTATTACCTTCTGTGAGGAACTCCTGAGCGTGCTTCAACTTAAAGTTGTAGTCGTGTTCGTCGGTCTGCGGTCCGAAACGAATCTCCTTGATTTCAACCTTAGCCTGCTTAGCTTTCATCTCTTTAGCATGTTTCTTCTGCTGATAGAGGAATTTGCTGTAGTCAATGAGTCGACAAACAGGAGGTTGTGCGTTAGGAGAAATCTCCACGAGATCCACGCCTTGTTCGCGCGCCATTTCAAGAGCGCTACGAGTCGCCATAACGGTTGAACCACCTTCACTTACTACACGTACTTCCCGAACGCGAATTTGCTCATTCACGCGGTACTGGTTTTTCATTTTGTCATTCTTCATTAAACTATTTTTGATAAGCTAATTCTTTTAAGCGGGTGCAAAGTTACCTATTTTTAGCCGACCAGCAAAATATTTTTGATGCTTTTTTGTCATACAACACGCACATCTTCAATAATTTTTATAATTTTGCATCAAAACACGTATAATTAATATGGAGAATATACATTTTACCGGACTTTCGATAGCTATCAGCACGTTCTTGGTTATCGGACTGTTCCACCCAATTGTCATTAAAGTGGAATACTATTTCGGTGTCCGCCTTTGGTGGATTTTCCTTCTTGCAGGCATTGCATTCATCGTAGGATCGATGCTCACAGCCAACGTCATAGCCTCTTCGATTCTCGGAGTATTGGGAGCCTCTTGCCTGTGGAGCATCGGCGAGTTGTTCGAGCAGAAGCAACGCGTGAAGAAGGGCTGGTTTCCTATGAACCCCAAGAGAAAGGAGGAGTATGAAGACTGAGCTGATACTTGTCGGCAAGACCAACGACAAGCTCTACATCAACGGCATCAAGGACTACACGGAGCGCATCTCGCACTACATGCCTTTCAGCATAACCACCATCCCTGCCCTGAAGAACACGAAGAACCTTAGCGAGGACCAGCAGAAGCAGGCTGAAGGCGAGCAAATACTGCGACTCATACAGCCGTCAGACACCGTAGTATTGCTCGACGAGCACGGAGCGGAGCGCACCAGTATGGAGATGGGCGCATGGCTTCAGAAAAAGCAGCAGACAGCTCGCCGACTCGTCTTCGTAATCGGAGGTCCGTACGGATTCTCCGACGCCGTATACAAACGTTCTGACGAGAAGATTTCGCTCTCGCGAATGACATTCTCACATCAGATGGTGCGACTGATATTCACCGAGCAGCTGTATCGCGCCTGCACTATCATCAAAGGCGAGAGCTACCATCACGAGTAACACTATAGCGCTCACACGAACAACCCTATAGCAACAAACAAGGTGCGGGCAGAAATGCTCGCACCTTTTTATTCTATGCTTCTTATTTCAATATGTCACAAACGTCCTACACGCCCAACAACGGGATGATAGACGGCGTGAGCAACGATGTGAGAATGCCGTTAATAGTCAGTCCAAGACTGGCGTATGCTCCGTGTACCGGACTCTTCTCCATCGCCGTAGCCGTTCCAACGGCATGAGCTGCCGTACCCATCGAAAGACCTTGCGCTACGGGCGACTTTACACGCGCAAAGCCCATAGTGCGATAGCCGCACACAGCACACATCAAACCTACGCAAACCACTACAGCAGCCGTAAGCGGAGGAATACCGCCTATACTCTTTGTTACCTCCATCGCAATAGGCGTCGTAACCGATTTTGACGCAAGCGAGAGTATCACCTCGCGCGACGCTCCCATAGCTTTAGCAATATATACTACAGACACGATACCTACTACGCATCCGATAAACTCGCAAAGAAGTATCGGCGTGAGCTGCTTCTTTATCGTAGAGAGCTGCATATAGAGAGGCACACCAAGCGCCACAACAGCCGGACGCAGCCAGAACTCAATCATTTTTCCACTCTGATTATACGTATCATAGCTCACGCCTGTTACCTTCAGGAATACTATAAGGCAGCATATCGACACAAGAATCGGGTTCATCACAACCCAGCCAGTCCAGCGACGCAGCAACTTACCGAGAAAATACGTACCGAATGTGAGCGCTATGAGGAAGAACTCGTTTGAGAAATATTCCATATCCTTATCCTTTCAATTTGCCTTTTGCTTTACCGTAAAACTGATGTACCCAACCCGTAACAGCCAACACAAGAATGGTTGACGCCACCGTTGACACGACGATTGGCAGCAGCTGAGCCTTGATAAGGTCGAAATAGAGCATGATGGCTACTCCTGGCGGAACGAAAAAGAAGCCAATGTTACCCACAAGAAAATCTGAAATGCTGCGCACCCACTCAAGTCGTATCACCTTCAACTTCAGAAGCAAAGTCAAAAGCAACATTCCGAGAATGCTTGACGGAAGCGGAATGTGAGTGAGATAGATGATAAGCTCACCCAAGGCAAGGCAACCGAAAAGGATTGCCAACTGTCTAATCATCATAATACCTGAAAACCTTTTAAACCTAAATGTTGTTATAAATCGGATGCAAAGTTAAGGTTTTTTAATAACATGACACAACAAAAGCGGCTGTTTTCTTTGCACAAAATCACTTTTCTCCATTTGTTCTTGTTTATTATCTATCGACATGAATACTATTGGTTTATATTTACAACAAATATCGCGACACGGAAACGGACAAAGACCAAAAGAACATAATGTAAAGGCTCAGTAAAAGTCATCGTGCAGCGGACGGAATCCGATCGGATTGCGGACGGAATCTGATTGGATTGCGGACGGAACCAGACCGGATTGCGGACGGGGTCTGTTCGGATTGCGAACGCTACAACACAAAAAGAGGTGTTTCAAAACCACAAAGCGTAAGTCTTGAAACACCTCTTTTTTAAATATATGTATCTTATATACTATGTATGTTATGCCTTAACTGCAGCAATCAGCTCCTCCGGAGTTACGAGAATCTGCTCGCCTGTAGTCATATTCTTCAATGTGAGCTTGCACTCCGCAATCTCCGACTCGCCAGCAAGCGCCACAAACGGCACCTGCTTAGCGTTGGCATAAGCCATCTGCTTCTTCATCTTCACGCTGTCCGGATAAATCTCTGTGCGTATGCCAGCCTCGCGACACTGACGCAGAACCGGCAGACAGTAAGCGCTCTCCTTCTCGCCGAAGTTGATGAAGAGCAGCTGTGTGCCGTTTACCGCTTCCTTCGGATAAAGGTCAAGACCGCCAAGCACGTCGTAGATACGGTCGGCACCGAACGAGATGCCTACACCGCTAAGACCAGGAAGTCCGAAGATGCCGGTAAGATTGTCGTAGCGACCGCCACCTGTGATAGAACCGATTGCGTAGTCGAGAGCCTTCACCTCAAAGATAGCACCGGTATAGTAGTTCAGACCGCGTGCAAGTGTGAGGTCGAGGTCAATCTGATTGTGCAAACCGCAAGTCTTCAGCGTGTCGAGGATGAAGCGTGTCTCCTCAACGCCCTTCAAGCCAACCTCCGAACCAGCGAGAACCTCTGCGATAGTAGCGAGTTTCTCGTCGTTAGTACCAGCAAGGGCGATTATCGGCTGCAGTTTCTCGATAGCGTCCTCTGAGATGCCAACACGACGAAGTTCCTCATTCACGTTGTCGATACCAATCTTGTCGAGCTTGTCGATAGCTACCGTGATGTCAACAATCTTCTCAGCCTCGCCTATCACCTCGGCAATACCGGTAAGAATCTTGCGGTTGTTGATCTTGATAGCCACACGGATGCCGAACTTTGTAAACACGGTGTCTACAATCTGCATCAGCTCCACCTCGTTGAGTAGCGAGTCGGAACCTACAACGTCGGCGTCACACTGATAGAACTCGCGATAGCGGCCCTTCTGCGGACGGTCGGCACGCCATACCGGCTGAATCTGGTAGCGCTTGAACGGAAGCTGAATATCCTCGCGGTGCTGTACGACGTAGCGCGCAAACGGCACGGTAAGGTCGTAGCGCAAGCCCTTCTCGCAAAGCTTCGAAGCGAGATGCAGCGAGTTGCGACCGAGCAGTTCCTCGTCGTCAATCTTTGCAAGGCAGTCGCCCGAATTAAGAACCTTAAAGAGAAGTTTGTCACCCTCTTCGCCATACTTGCCCATGAGAGTCTGCAATGTCTCCATTGCCGGAGTCTCTATCTGCTGGAAACCGTAGAGAGCGTAAACGCTGCGAATTGTGTCGAATATATAGTTGCGCTTCGCCATCTCAACCGGCGAGAAGTCGCGTGTACCCTTAGGTATACTTGGTTTTGCCATTAATAATTTAGAGTTATTGAATTAAAAAAGCTAAAGAAGCTAAAGCCACTTGCTGCAACTTTAACTTCTTTAGTTCAGTTATTTTTTTACTTTCTTACGATAGTCTGTGCGCGGTCCGGACCGATAGAGATGATGCGGATAGGAGTCTCAAGATACTCCTCGAGGAACTTCACATAGTCGTTGAACTCCTGCGGGAACTGATCTTCAGAAGTGAACTTTGTCATATCTGTGTTCCATCCCTTGAACTCCTTGTACACCGGTTTAGCGTCGTAGAGCTCATAAGGCAGGTCGGTGGTCTGTGTACCGTCGGGCAACTCGTATGCTACGCAAGCCTTGACAACGGGGAAGCTGTCAAGCACGTCGCTCTTCATCATGATAAGCTCTGTTACGCCGTTGATCATGACAGAATACTTAAGCTGAACGAGGTCGCACCATCCACAACGACGCTCACGACCGGTAACAGCGCCATACTCGTGACCGAGGTCGCGAATCTTTGCGCCTGTCTCGTCGAAAAGTTCTGTCGGGAACGGACCTGAACCAACACGTGTGCAGTAAGCCTTCATGATGCCGTATACGTTGCCGATGCGGTTCGGGCCGACACCCAAGCCGATGCAAGCACCTGCGCAGATAGTGTTAGAAGAAGTAACGAAAGGATAAGAACCGAAGTCGACGTCAAGCATTGTACCCTGAGCACCCTCGCAAAGGATGTCCTTGCCCGAGCGCAGAATCTTGTTGATCTCGTGCTCGCTGTCCACAATATGGAACTGCTTGAGGTACTCGATGCCTTCCATCCAAACCTTCTCCAACTCAGTGATGTCGAAGTCGGTATAGCCGAGTGCTGCAATCTGCTTCAGGTGAGCAGCCTTGTGAGCCTCATACTTCTCCTGGAAATTGTCGAGGATATCGCCAACACGCAAGCCGTTGCGCGAAACCTTATCTGTGTATGTCGGACCAATGCCCTTACCGGTTGTTCCCACCTTATTCTTGCCCTTCGAAGCCTCGATAGCTGCATCGAGCACACGGTGTGTAGGCATGATGAGGTGTGCCTTCTTAGAGATGTGCAGACGACTCTTCAGGTCGTGACCACTCTTCTCCAAGTCCTTCGCCTCATTCATGAAAAGGTCGGGAGCGAGAACCACGCCATTGCCGATAATGTTCACCTTGCCACCCTGGAAAATACCAGACGGGATGCTGCGGAGGACATACTTCTGACCTTCAAACTCGAGGGTATGACCAGCGTTCGGACCACCCTGAAAACGTGCGATAATATCATACTTAGGGGTCAGTACGTCTACTACCTTACCCTTGCCTTCATCGCCCCACTGCAATCCGAGCAGGACATCAACTTTACCTTTATTCATTTTTATCAATATTTGATTTCTTCGTTCCTTTTAAGTTGTTCTTCTTGCGTTTGCTTCGTGTCTGGCACGTCTGACATACTCCGTAAAAATACACAGAGTAGTATTCTTTGCGGAAACGTTTCAGGCGCACGCTTTCGAGCGCTTTTGCCACTTCCGGCACGTCCAGCTCCACCACTTTGCCACATACCGTGCATGTCTGGTAGCAATGGTTGGACGTGTCGCAGCATGCTTCGTACTTTGTCTCTGCCTGAAACCTATGTCTTACCACAAGACACAACTTAACAAACAGATTGAGCGAGTTGTAGAGCGTGGCTCTGCTCACATGGAAGTTCTGCACCGCCATACGCTCCGCAAGCTCTTCCATAGTGAAAAGACCTTCAATATCGTATATCGTATCGAGGAGCGCGAACCTCTCCGTAGTCTTCCTACAGTTGTTCTCTTCTATGTATTTGGTCAGCGCAGCGCGTGCTGTCGCCTTTTTATCGTTTTCCATCAATATGCAAAGTTACATTATTTTGGGAAAGTGACCAAAAAGAAACACTAAAAAGCGCCAAATCCTGCCTCTTTCAACAATTGTGTAGCCTCTTTAGCCTGTTCTGTATCAGTAGACGAAACATAATCGAGACATTTGACGAGCGGATGAAGCAGTTGGCGGTCGGCACTTTTAAGGTCGGTTGCGGCTTTCTTGAACAAGCGTCGATTTCGTGGCGGCGCAGGTTGTCGTAGGCGAGCTGGCGACCTTCGGGGGTCTGGAATTCCTTGCATCGGGCCGTCTTCAGAATCGTTCCGCCGCGGTTTATGATGTTCGAGACGTTCTGGGTCTTGAATTCCTCGATTTCATCGGTGATGAGGCCGCGGTAGCCGCGGTAGATTCCTTTGACTTTGAGTCCGCCGTAGATGGCCGAGCGCGTGACGGCGCGGATTGCGGCGTTCATTCCGGGGGCGTCGCCTCCGGAGGTCAGGATGCCGATACATTTGATCTGTGACATAGCGTTGGATAATCTCTACTGTTAGTTGTTTCTGTGAGGGCGTAAAGATAATGATTTTTCTCAGAACAGGCAAAGAATCAGCACCTGAGCGGCCACTACGCGCAGAAACATCGTCAGCGGGTAGACCGTCGAATAGGCCACGGCCGGAGCGTCGCTGCCCGAGCTGTTGCCGGCGTAGGCAAGGGCCGGGGGATCGGTGTAGCTGCCCGAGAAGAGACCGGTTATCGTCAGGTAGTTGATTTTGTAGACGCCGCGGGCTATGCAGCCCACTATGAGCAGGGGCACGAAGGTTATTATGAATCCCCAGATAACCCACCACATACCCTGAAGGTTGAAGACGGTTTCGGCGAACCCGTCGCCCGACGATATTCCGACCGAGGCGAGGAAAAGGCATATCCCGAGCTCGCGCATCAGCAGCGATGCCGACGTCGAGGTGTAGGTGACGAGCTTGAGCTTATAGCCGAAACGGCTCAGCAGAATGGCCACGATAAGAGGGCCGCCGGCGAGGCCGAGCTTCATTCCGAATCCGAGGTTGACCGAACCGAGAATTATGCCGAGCATGATGCCGACGAAGATGGTTATTATGTTGGGCTGGTTGAGTCGTTTGAGCGAGTTGCCCAGACGGGCGGCCACGCGGTTGATGTCGTTGATGCCGCCGACCACGGTTATGCGGTCGCCCATCTGAAGTCGCAGGCTGGGCGAGGCAAGGAGGTCGACGCCGGCGCGGTTGACGCGCGTCGCGTTGAGGTTATAGGCGGCACGCAGGCGGAGGCTTCCGAGAGCAACGCCGTTGATCTCGCTTTTGGTTATGACGATGCGGCGCGACACTACGGTCGATGGCACTTCTTCCCATTCGAGTTCGATTTCGGGGCCTATGACGGTGCGGAACACTTCCTCGTCGTCGGGCGACATGACGACGTAAAGCTTCTCGCCGAGGGTCAGCACGGTCGAGCTGGTCGGTATGCTGACCTGCCCGTCGGGAGCCATTATCCTCGACACTACGAAGTCGCGCCCGATGACTTCGTGGAGATCGCGCAGATTCTTGCCTTCGAGGCGCGGGTTGGTGACTTCGAAGGTGATGACGTGGGGCTGATGGTGGTTGGACTCGGCTTCGTCGTCGATTTTCTTCATCTCGTCGGCCACCTTTATCTTGAAGATTCCTTTGATGACGAACATCGAGGTTATGATGCCGACGACTCCGAGGGGATAGGCGGCGGCGTAGCCCATCGACATTGTGTTGATGGCTTCGGCGGTATCGGCTGTCTGCTGGGCGGCGGCAAGTCCGGGGGTGTTGGTGACGGCGCCGCTCATGACGCCGACGAGGGCGGCGATGTCGGTGTGGCCGTCGATATAGAATATCGCGAGCACTATTCCGACGTTGAGCAGAATCATCAGAACGGCCAGGCCGTTGAGAACTATGCCTCCTTTTTTGAATGACGAGAAGAACGAGGGGCCGACCTGAAGACCTATCGAGAAGATAAAGAGTATGAGGCCGAATTCGCGGATGAATTTCAGCACTTCGGGGTTGACCGTGTAGCCGAAATGCCCCATCAGAATGCCCATAAACAATACGAAAGTGACGCCAAGCGACACTCCCGCGATTTTTATCTTTCCGAGGAAACAGCCCGAGGCGATGACGAAGGAGTAGAGCACCAGGGTGCTTGCCAGCGATATGTTTCCGGGACCGAGAAGTTCAAGGAACCAATTCATAGAATGAACAGTTAATGACAGAAAAAAGACAGCCCGTTCCGGAGGGTTAGTTCCGAAACAGGCCGCAAAGTTACGAAAAAAGGGCGAGAAAAACCAATCGGCCTCGGCCGGCTCTGTCGATGTCAGATGCTCGCGGCGGGGGTCACACGGCGGTATATGCGCCTGAAGTTGTTGTCGGTGGCGCTGAGCTCGGCGGCGCGGGCGGCATAATCGGCGCCCCAGATCGCCGGCAGCAGGTCGGCGATATAGCGGCGCTCGTGGTCGCGCTCGATGGCTGTGGCCACGAGGCGGTCGATATGGCGG
>OHBJ01000882.1_pt1 | contig 20385 bp, 17 predicted proteins | sample 1577241 | NCBI WGS metagenome assembly OHBJ01 (sample SAMEA3541594, study PRJEB24748) | human gut metagenome | biome: human gut; feature: human-associated habitat; material: faeces | place: China | collected 2012 | reverse complement strand
TTTGAAAACGTACCGATATAAATTACATTTCTGCCGCAGTCAAGTCCCTGAAGCGCCGGCTCCGGCGAAGCCGGAGTGCCCGCCGGACCGTGCCGGTGAACCTTGGACAGGGTAAATTTTATTTTTTGCGGCGGGTGCGCAGCTTTTGCAGCAGAGGCTTACCGTGCAGGAACGCCCAGTACCAGAACGGGGAAAGAACCCGGTCGAATTCGCCGGCAAGCTCGGTGACACCGACCGAGTGGCAAAAGCCTTCCTTAAAGCGATAAAGACCGTTTTCTTTGCTGAGGGAGTAGACCCCGCCGAAATCGTAGAAATCGACGCCGAGGGAGCACGCCCAGCGGATCATCTCCGCCTGCATGGCGTAGGCAGGCATCAGGTTGCGCTTTTCGTTGCTGCTGGCGCCGTAGATGTAAAACACCTTGCGCCCGTAGTGCAGCGCGATGGCGGCGGCAAGCGGTTCGCCCTCGTATTCGGCAAGGCAGATGCGGCAGCGCTCCTCACCGTAGGCTTCTATCATGCGCTGGAAGTAATCCAGCGGGCGGTGTCCGATACCGTCCCGCTTGCAGGTTTCCAGGTAGATTTGGAAAAAGGTTTCCAGCGCTTCGGCGCCTGCCCAACGGGTTGTGACGCCCTTACGGGCGGAAAGACGGATATTGTAGCGGGTTTTTTCGCCAAAGGAGGGCATCAGTTCGTCCAAAGTCTTGCCCTCCAGCGGCAGGAACATATTAAAACGGGGCTGGATCTGATCATGCAGACCGCAGTTGCGGGCGCGGCAGCGCAGCCCCAGCTTTTCATAACGGGCGATCAGTTCATCGGTATAGGGGGTTTCAGGGTCGAAGCGCAGCAGAAAAGAGCGGTGCTTTTTGAGGGCAGGGGCGGCTTCCCGCAGCAGGGCGGCGATGGTTTTGGTATCGTAGGGGTCACAGACGGGCCCGCGGGGGGCATAGGCAAGGGTGCGCCCTGCGACCGCAGGAGCGAAAATAATGCTGAGCGCAGCAGTGATTTGCCCCTCCTGCTCCAGATAGACCTGCTCACCGACCCAGCCCTTTTTGACATAAGCCCAGCCGCGGTCCTGCATCAGGTTGCCCCATGGACTGCCGCTGACAAAGGCAGTGTAGCGGGCGACGGCGTCGGGATCATTTTGCTGTAAGATAGGCATGGCAGGTTCTCCTTTTGCAAAGTAGTGGTGGGGCAGGGATAAAAAGGGCGGCGGGACGAAGCGGGGGAGGGCTGTCCGCCCATCATGGGGCGGCGGCACGACGGCAAGCGCAGTCCTGCCGCCCGAATACCCGAAGAAAGGCCGGCTTACAGACCCAGGCAGCGGCGGGCAATGGCAAGATCCGATTCGTAAAAATCGTAGCGACCCTGCACCTTTTGGTAATCCTCCTCGCCCTTACCGGCAAGAATGAGGATCTCTCCGTCCTGAAGCTCCGCAATGGAGCGTTCTACAGCGGCGGCACGGTCGGGCAGAATAATGTAACGGCGATGGTATTCTTCAATATAGCCTGCCATCTCACGGCAGATCTCCGCAGGATCCTCAAATCCGGGGTCCTCGGCGGTGAGATAGACAAAATCGGCATATTCGCCGCACAGGTGTCCGATATCCACGCGGCGCTTCTGGTTTTTATGCCCGGGGCAGCCGCACAGCACCTTGATGGGGGCGCCGGGATAATCCTGCCGCAGGGAGCAGAACAGAGCTGTAAAGCTGAGAAAATTGTGGGCGTAATCCACAATGACGGTGCGCCCGTCCTTTTTCAGCACATTCATACGGCCGGGCACCGAAACACCGGCAATGCCGGCGGCGATGGCGTCATCGGAAAAGCCAAGCGCACGGGTGACGGTGATAGCGGCAAGCGCATTTTCAACATTAAAGCGCCCTTCCATGGTGATCCGGAAGTCCCGGCGGCTTTTTTTATCACAGACGGTAAAGGCAAAGCCGACCGATTCCTTGCGGATATTCTCCACCCACAGGTCGCAGGAAGGATCGCTGCCGCAGACCAGCACCCGCTCGGCATGCGCCTTGGCAGCGGCGTAGATCTCCTCAAAGCGGTCGGTACCGCGGCAGATGACGGCAAGACTGCAGTTTTTCATCAGCTGTAGCTTGCAGTTAAAATAATCCTCAAAATCCTCATGCTCCAGCGGCCCGATATGATCCTCCGAAAGGTTGAGGAACAGTCCCGCGGTAAACGGAACGCCGTAGACCCGCTGCTGCTTGTATGCCTGCGAGGACACCTCCATGGTGAGGTGGGTAATGCCGTGGGAAAGGGTATCATCGAAGCACTGCTGCAGCTCCAGACTTTCCGGCGTGGTAAGGTGTGCCTCCTCGGCTTCGCCGCCGGTGTACATTTCCACGGTGGAAAGCACAGCGGTGCGGGAACCGAGGGCGGTATCCAGAATATTTTTGATAAAATAGGTGGTGGTGGTCTTGCCCTTGGTACCGGTCAGCCCGATAAGGGTGAGCCGCTCGGCAGGGTGATTGTAATATTCCGCTGCAAGGATCGAAAGCGCCTTGCGTGCATCGCGGACGATAAGAGCAGGCACATGATCGGCATAGGGTTGCTCCGCCACATAGCAGGCGGCACCTGATGCCAGTGCCTTTTGCAGGTATTCGGGCTTAAAATTCAAGCCCTTGCAGATAAACAGCGCGCCGGAGCAAACGGCGCGGCTATCGTAGGTGAGGACGGGAAAGGTCAGCTCCTCGGGGCAGCAGAGGGTGTCGATCAACAGACCATGCCGCCGCAGAGCCGCCTGCGCACGGGAAAGGGTAAGGGTATGTTCCATGGGGCAGCCTCCTTACGGCGCAGTCGCCAGCGCCAGCAGCACAGGCTCCAGAATATCAAGAATGATACGGCAGCAGCTGCCGTCCGGATCACGGGAGGGGTTATATTCCACACAGTCCAACGCCACCATTTTGCCGGTGGTGGCAAGCGCCTTCAGCACCTCGGTGACGGCATCGGGGCCGGGCCCGTCCGGAATGGGCAGACCGGTGGCAGGCATATAGGAAGCGTCAAGGCTGTCAACGTCCCAACTGACATGACAGAACGGGGTGGTGATGGCTCCCAGCAGACGGTGCAGCACGGCGGGAAGCCCCTGCTCACGGATCTCGCTCATGCGGTAAAGGTGGACACCCTGCTCGGAAATGATTTTCTCCTCGGCGGGGTCGATATCCCGCGCGAAGATGATGTGGACATTTTCCGGACGCAGGGCGGGCAGCCCGCCGCAGACCGAGGAAAGCTCCTGCCCGCAAAGCCCCAGCAGCGCCGCAATGGGCATGCCGTGGATATTGCCGGAAAGGGAGGTCTCCTCGGTATTGATATCGGTGTGAGCGTCCACCCATACCAGCGAAAGCTCCTCCGGAGAGTAATGCTGCGCAGTGCCGGCAACGGTGCCTAGTCCCAGCGCATGGTCACCGCCGAGGGTAACAGGAAATGTTCCCTCTCCCTGCGCGGCGGAAACGGCGTCTCTTGTGGCACAGCAGGCGGTGATGACCTCCTGCAGGTAGTGAGGCGAAGGCTCCTCCTCCCGGCGGGCGGTGAGGGGTGCAAAAGCCGCATCTGCCGTCGCAGCGATACTGTTTTGATTGAGGAAGGAAAGAAGTCCGTTCTCACCGGTGGCGAGCGCCGCACCGCCCATGGCACAGCCGGTGGTGCCGCAGCCCAGCTCCAACGGGGCTGCAATAAGAGAAAACCGCATAGCGGATACCTGCCTTTCAGGGTGATGGTACCCTCACTTAACAAGGACATACGCCTGCTAAGCAAAGGTAATATAAGTGTATGATGGGGCAAAATAACCCAAATTAAACCGTATTCTATTGTACCACAGAGGCGAGGGAGAAACAACCGCAATTATGTGAACATTTGGTGAGTGAGGGAATGACTGGGAAAAGCGGCAGACTCACCGGACAAGCGGAGAAGTGGTTCCATGGGAAGTTCGAGCGAATATTCAAAAACCGTCAGCCGTTTTCACAGATTGTTCAAGAAAGCATCAAATAGAATTTGTTGACTGAAACGGCAAGATGCGATATGATAAAATAGAATAAAAATAGGCGGATAGCGCCTGAACCCCAAGAAAAGAGGAACACCTTATGCTGATCTCCCCCTCGATGCTTTCGGCGGACTTTGCCTGCCTGAAAGAGGAACTGGACCGCACGGAAAAGGGCGGCGCCGACTGGCTGCACATTGATGTGATGGACGGACATTTTGTGCCGAATATTTCCTTCGGTATGCCGGTCATCAAGTGCATTCGTCCGGTATGCGGTTTGTTTTTTGATGTGCATATTATGATAAGTCAGCCGCAAAAGTACATTGCAGACCTGAAAAAGAGCGGTGCCGATCTGGTGACGTTTCATCTGGAGGCGGAGGGAGACCCTGCCGAGACCATTCGCATGATCCATGCCGAAGGCATGAAGGCGGGGATCTCGGTAAAGCCCAAAACGCCGGTGGAGGCACTGGAACCGTATCTTGATGATGTGGAGCTGGTGCTGGTGATGACGGTGGAGCCGGGCTTCGGCGGACAGAGCTTTATGGAGGACATGATGCCGAAGCTGCGCTGGCTGCGGGAGCACTGCCGTCCCGATACCGTTTTGCAGGTCGATGGCGGCATTAACCGCAAAACGATCGCCGTGGCGGCGGCAGCGGGCGCTGACTGCTTTGTGGCGGGCAGTGCCGTATTCGGCAAGGAGGACTACGGCACCGAGATCGCCGCACTGCGGGAGCTTGCGGAAAACGCCGGGTAAATCAGAACAGGAAAACTCCCGAAAAATAAGGAGATAAGCCATGCAACTGACCGATAAAATATTCAAAGGGCTGTACCGGCGCGGGGTGATGCTGGAGCAGATGAAGGAACCGGCGCTCAGCCGCACCGTCAAGCAGATGGAGCCGGTGGAGCCGTGTGAAAACCCGCGTGATATTGATGCGCTTTCGCCGGAGGAGATCCTGCGGGCAGCAGAGGAAGCGGATATTGTAGATGAAACCGACGGACGCCCGCTGGCGGAAAAGCTGCGGGAAGCCGCAGGCAGCGGCACCATGCTGCTCATAGATGCCATCGATGACGAGCCGTATGTCAGCAGCCAGATGGGCCCCATGCTGGCGCTGCGCGACCAGTGTGCAGCAGGCATTAAGCTGGCGGCAAAGGTGCTGGGCGCCGCCAACAGTGCCGTGCTGGTATACAAGCATATCAGCGACAGCGAGGTTGCCATTCCCCGCAGCATCGGCGGGATTCCCATTAAGAGGGTCGGCGGCAAGTACCCGGCGCAGCACCACATTGAGGAGGAGCTGGAGGAGCAGTACAAGGACGAAAACGGTTGGCTGCTGCTGGGTGCCTGCGCCATGATCCACCTGTACCGCGCCGCCGCCGAGGGCCGCCCGCAGACGACGACCTTTGTAACGGTGGCGGGCAACTGCATCGGCTTTCCGCGCAATGTGGAGGCACCGCTGGGCGCACCGGTCTGGGAGCTGATTAAGCTGTGCGGCTTGACCGAGCGCCCGAACCGTGTGATTCTGGGCGGACCCCTGACTGGGGAAGCCACTGAGGATTTGCGGGGGAGAAAGGTTGAGCTGCGTACCGCCGCCGTGCTGGCGATACGCAGCAGCAAGCATGAATACAGCTACCCCTGCATCGGGTGCGGACGGTGCACCGCCGTGTGCCCGCAGGGGCTGAACCCCATGCGCATTTTGCAGGAGCTGCGCCGTAGCAACTACCGCGCAGTGGAGGAGATGGGGATTGAGGACTGCACCCAATGTATGTGCTGCAGCTATATTTGTCCCTCCCGACAGTCGGTGGCAGGGGAGATCCTGCTGTATCGTCAGGCATTGAAAGGGGGCGAGGAGCAGTGATCCGTCAGACTTCCCAAATGGCGCCGTATATTAAGCACCCCACCACGACCAGGGGGATCATGCTTGATGTGATGCTATGCATGGCGGCGCTGTATCTCATTGCAACATTCTACTACGGCTGGCGTGCCATCATGCTGGGGGTGATCTCCATGGCGGTGTGTATGCTGTGCGAGTGGCTGGGCAGCCTGATGCGGCTGGAACGCCATAATACCCATGATCTCTCGGCGCTTGTGACGGGAATGATGATTCCCTTGATGCTGCCTGCCTCTATTCCGTATTATATTGTCATAATTGCCGATGTATTTGCCATTCTGCTGGTGAAATACGCCTTTGGAGGCACCGGCTACAATCTCTTTAATCCTGCGGCAGGCGGACTTCTGTTTGTCACGCTGTGCTTTCCGCAGCTGGTATTTGCCTATCCTGCCACTTTTTCCAATCCTGAGGTATTTGGGGCGGTGACGGGGCGACTGACCAATTCCATTGCCTACGTGCTCAGTGTGGGCAGTACTCCCTCTACCGATATGACCAGCGTGATGCTGGGGCTGCACCCCGGCCCGATGGGCACCCTGAACGGGCTGGTGCTGCTGGCATGTATGCTGTATCTGGCGGCACGCGGCAGTATCCGGCTGTGGCAGCCGCTGATCACACTGGGGGTCGTGGCGGTGTTCGCTGCGTTTTTCCCCCGTGCAGCCTATTCCTCGCTTGCCTCCATGTACTATGAGGTATTCGGAACTACGGCGCTGTTCGGCACCGTTTTCATGCTTTCGGAGCCGGTGACGGGCGCAACCCGGGAGGAGGGACGCCTGCTCTCCGGCATCGTGGCGGGACTTTTGCTGGTGGTATATAACTACTTTGGCGCCTATCAGCAGAGCATTCTGTTTGTGGTGCTGCTGATGAATGTCATCAATCATTTTATTGATACCGTGACCGAAAAGAAAATGCAGAAGGAAAGGAGGGCGCGCTATGCCAAACGAAAAGCTGCCGCAGAATGACGAGCGGGAGGCAGAGGAGCTGCTGAGCCGTCCGCAGCCGCAGCAGGAGCAGGAGGAAGAACGCCGCCTGCTGCTGCCCTCGCGCTGGAGCCGTCGGGCGCAAAAAAACAATGCCCGTGCGCAGGCGCGCCGCCGGCTTGCCGAAAAAACCAGCGAGGATCATGCCTATCTGATGCTGGGCGCGGTGCCCTTTTGGGCAGTGGGTGCTACCTCCCTGCAAAACGCGCTGATCCTGTGCGCGGTTCTGGTGGTGCTGATGCTGCCCTGCTCCGGTCTGCATTTGATTTTGCGCCGGAAGCTGAATCTGGCGGAATGGCTGGCGCTGCCGCTGACTGTGCTGGTTGCCGCAATGCTGGCGGCAACGTGCTGTGTGGGACTGGTGCTGTACTGGCCCGGCGCCTTTGATTCGCTCGGTATTTATCTGTTCCTGCTGGTGGCGGCGCCCGTGCTGCTGCAGGCAGACAGCTACACGGCTGTGGATAATATGCGGGAATTCTGGGGGCGCACCCTGCGCTTTCTGCGTGATTTCTGCATCATCATTTTGATCAGCGGCGCACTGCGGGAGCTTTTGCGCCACAATACGCTGTTGGGGCTGCCGGTGGCGATGAGCTTCCGTACTGAAGCGGCGGAGCAGCCGTTCTTTGGGCTGATCCTCTCCGGCTTTCTGCTGGCGATGCTGCGTGCCGTAGAAGCGGCGCTGCGCCGTGCCATTGCCCGACGCAGACAGGCGGAGACCTTGGGAAAGGGGGCTGAGGCATGAACCTTGCGTTGAATTTACTGGGTCTGCTGCTGACGGCGGCATTGGTGGAAAATCCTTTTTACACCCGATGCTTTATGGCGGAAACGGTAGACGCCCAGCTGAACGAGCGGCGAGACGTGATGCTGCGCAGCGTGATCGCTGCGGGAATGAGCCTGCCTGCGGCGGTTGCCGGCTGGCTGGGCCGGCTGATTTTTACCGGCTACACCGATATTCCCGCTTATTTAAGTACGCCGGCGGGCATTCTGCTGTATATCGTATTGTTTATGCTGGTGTGCGTCATTCTGTTTCAGGCAACCAAAAGCAACCGTCCGACCGAGGACTTTATGCACGCTTTTACACGGGATTGCTTTTCCTTTTTACCGGTGGGCGTACTACTGCTGTGCTGCCTGAATAATTACCGCTGGTATGAATGTGTGGTATTCGGTTTGGGCAGCGGTCTGGGCTATCTGCTGGCGGTGCGGCTGCATATTATCTTTGCCGACCGGCTGAAATATACCCGCCTGCCCTTTTTCCTGCGCGGACTGCCGATCCGGCTGATCGGAGCGGGAATGATCTCCATGGCACTGTTCGGGTTGCTGGGACATTCGCTGGCAACATAAACGGCTTAATGATCCGGGGGAGTAGAAGAGATGAAGGAATACAAAGTAAGGCGCTACGGGCGTGACCGGCGGCGCCAGAAAAAGGCTGCCGCCGCCAAAACGGCGCTGATGGTGCTATTGATTGCGGGCGCCTGCGTTGCCGGGTGGTTTTTGTATGATCCCGTCAGTGCGTGGCTGACCGAAAAATCCATCGAGCGGCAGGAGCGCCGTGCCGAGGAGGAACGGCTGCGCCAAGAGGAGCAGAACCAGAACCAGCAGGGGAGCGAGCAGGACGACCCGAATACTCCAGCCCCCGAGCAGCCGGCGCTGCCGGAAAGCTGTGCCGTGCTGGATACGGCGGTGCTGTATGATATGACGGCACTGGAAAACCGTCTTGCGGCAATGGCTGCGCAGGGCTATACCGGCGCAGTATTCACCCTGAAGAACTCGGACGGTCAGGTGCTGTATGGAAGCGAACTGGACGATGTGACCGGCAATACGGCTCAGACAGCCCAACGGTATGATCTGGCAGCGGTTACTGCCAAAATAAAGGCAGCGGGGCTGACCCCGGTGGGACGGCTATGGGCATTTGATGACCACACCGCCGGACGAAAGATGCCGGAGGCAATGGTAAAGTACAACTACACCGAGACCAATTGGATCCACAATGACAAGGAGGCCGGCGGACACAGCTGGCTGAACCCGGTCAGCGAACGGGCGCAGGGATATATCCTCAGCCTGCTGGAGGAAGCCGCCGCCAACGGTCTGGAGGCGATCATTCTAGATGGGTTGCAGTTCCCGACGGGGTATTCGCTGAACCTTGCTACCTATGCCGAAAAGGGCGTGACGGTGGATAAATCGGCGGTGCTGGCGGAGTTTGCCGCCAAAGCCGGAGCTGCCATGCAGGAAAAGAATGTGAGACTGTGGACGGCGCTGTGGCTGGGAGACCTTTCCGGCGAGAGCGTGCGGCTGGGTGGAAACCCGCAGCACATTATGGCAGCGGCGGAACGCTGTCTTATCAAGGCGGAGCCGGAGCAGTTCGCGACCCGCAAGGCGCCTTTGGAGGAGAGCATCTATACTGTGATGCACCCGTGGTGGTCGTCCCTTGCCAAAAAGCTGCCGGACGGCGTGACGCTGGCGGCGGAGGTGCAGTCCTATGCTCCTGATGCAGACCTGTGGCAGGGCAGCGGCTGGGGCGAGACTCAACTGGCAGAGCAGATCCGTGCGGCACGGGAAGCCGGTGCGGAGAGCATTCTGGCGGTGGAAGAAAAGTAACGGAAAATCAAAGCAAGCCGTTCGGCTCCATAGGAGCGGGGCGGCTTGCTTTTTGTGCAGCATTGCCGTACGGAACGGGGCGCCCGCAGGGCAGACCGCCGCAGGCGGTCTCGGCGGCGAAGCCGCCGGTTTCGGCGATGCCGAAACGCCCTGCGGGCGCCAGCCCGACTCTCTGCACGGATCCGGAAAAACAAAAAAGAAAAGCCCCGCTTTGTCGCAGAGCCTTTCCCAAACCAAAACAATTTTATCCGTCGGTCTTTTTACGGATCGGAAATCTTTGTAAAGGGCGGTGGTGGAGACACCGTGGTTCCCTCTTTCTGTTTTTATTATATGCTATTCTTGGGGCGAATTCCGCCTTTTTAATTGAAAATTGGGTTACGATTTGGTGACGGGAAGCAAAAGAAGGTTGCAAAATACTTTTTTTAGCTGATATAATCCTCAATCAGGCGGGTCAGTGTTTCGTAGTCCGGCGCAGAAATGCCCTCCTCCAGCCGTTCTCGATCCGACTGCGGCAGAAGACGCGTGTAAACATCGAAGATCATCTCCGGAGTATCGCTGCCATCCCGAAAAACGGCAAGGCGACCATCATAGCTACGCAGCAGATAACCGGATGGGCTGGGGATCGGATCCGGCTCCGGTTCTTTTTCGATGGGAGGCGCAGCGGAATGGGTGGTTTGCTGGGGATCGGAGGAAGGCTGAGGCTGCGGAGAGGAAGTGCTGCGGGAGAAGAATGCCAGCACCAGCCCCAGCAGAAGGGCGGCAATGGCGATTGTGAGGGACAGAATGATCCGGCGGGGCATGGGCAAGACCTCCTTTTCCTTTTTTCGGCGGTAGTATGGGCATTTCGGAACGGAATAGACAGAAGAGGACGGAAATTCAAAAAATAGTAACACATAACGGGTAAAGTGTGCTATAATATCATCGTATATGTGCCAAAGCGCCGAGGGCGATGCGGTACAGATTTTCCTCTCCCCCGAAAATGAAGGAGGTAGCAGTTTGAGCTTTAAGGAGAAATGGAACCGTATGAGCCGCAAAGTGGACAATGCGATCAAAAATGCGAAGTCCCGCAAGGCGGAGCAGACGGCTGCCGATAACAAGAATCCTCAGGAGAAAAAGTCCGGCGGTAAAACGGTGCTGCGCGCCATCGCTGCCGTGTGCCTTGTCGGTATTATTCTGATGTGTGTGGCGGGCTGTGTTCTGACCGTGTGGGTCTTTGACACGCTGAACAACGACCAGCAGATGCTGGATCTGAGTATGCAGAAGGCAAAGTACACCACCATCTTTTATGCTGATGACGGAGAGACCGAGCTTTCCCGCGCCTACGATCCAGAAGCGGGAAACCGCATTTGGGTGGACTACGACCAGATGCCGAAATGCCTGTTGGATGCTGCGGTGGCGGTGGAGGACAAGCGGTTCTGGGAGCATAACGGCGTGGACTTTCTGACCACCTCTAAGGCGGGCATCAGCGCTGTGCTGCAAAAAATAGGGCTCAAGGGCTTTTACGGCGGGGCGACCCCCGGTGCTTCTACCATTACCCAGCAGGTGGTGCGCAATATCACCAATGACCGTGCCGTGGAGGGCGCGGAGGGCTGGGCGCGTAAGCTGCGCGAGATCTTCCGGGCGCTGAATGTGGAAAAATACTACACAAAGTCGCAGATCATCGAAACCTATCTCAATCTTGCCAGCTTTTCGCAGAACTGCTCCGGGATTCAGGCGGCAGCCAATGTGTTCTTTAATAAAGATGTCAGCGAGCTGACAGTGGCGGAGTGCGCCACCATTATAGGCACAACCAAAAATCCCTACGCCTACGATCCCTACACCCATTGGGAAGAAAACCAGCAGCGCAAGGAGTATATTTTAGGGCTGATGCTGGAGCAGGAGCTGCTGACCAAGGAAGAATATAATGCTGCGATGGCACAGGAGATTGTGCTTTCACATGGCACCAACAGCAACGCCACCATTCAAACCTGGTTTATGGACTATGTGACCGAGGAGGTTTGCAGGGATCTGGCGGAGAAGCAGGGGATTACCGAGGCGGAGGCTTACCAGAACCTCATCGGCGGCGGATACCGCATCTATACCACCTGCGAGGTGCGGGTGCAGGAAATTCTGGAGGACTACTATTCCAGTCCGGAGAAATTCCCGCCCGTCAATAACGAGGAGTACCCACAGTCTGCCTTTGTCGTAACAGATACAAGCGGTGCAGTAAAGGGCATCGTGGGCGGCAACCGCGGCAAGGACGGCAACCGTATCTGGAGCCGTGCCAGCGATACCACTCGCCAGATCGGTTCGACCATCAAGCCGATCACCTCCTATGTGCTGGGCATCGAAAAGGATCTCATTACCTATTCCACCGTGATTGAGGACCGTCAGGTAGTCATCAACCCCGATGAAGTGAGCTACAGCCAGCCGCTGTGGGTGCCCAAGAATGAATATAACAGCTTTAAGGGCTTTGTAACGGTACGGACAGCGGTCATTCGCTCCATCAATACCGTGGCGGTGCAGGTTACCCAGATGCTGGGAACCACCACCAGCTACGATTTTCTCAAGTATTCGCTGAATGTGGATACCTTGACCGCAGCAGACGACAGCTACAGTCCCATGGCACTCGGCTCCCTTTCCAAGGGTATGACGCTGGTGAAGCTGGCGGGCGCTTATCAGATGTTCGGCAATGGCGGTGTGCGTACTGAGCCATACAGCTACACCCGCATAGAGGATACCTACGGCAATGTCATTCTGGAGAAGAACACTGTACCGATTCGCGTAATCAGTGCGGAGACCGCCACCGTGATGAACCGTCTGCTGCAGGAGGTTACCGGCAGCGAGGGTACCGGTGCGGCAGCCAATCTGGGTGCAATGAATATCCCTGTGGCAGGCAAAACCGGCACTACCGATGACAGCGTAGACCAGTGGTTTGTGGGCGTTACGCCATACTATGTAGGAGTATGCTGGCTGGGCTACGATTCCCGCTATCAGACCGATGAGGAGGGAAATATCAAGCACTACGCCAATGGCAATCCCATTCCCAACTCCATTCGTTATTCCAGCTACCCGCCCCCGAAGATTTGGAAAGCCGTGATGAGCAAGGTGCACGAGGGTGTCAGTGGCAAACAGTTTGAGACCAGCACCAATGTGACGTCGTATCAATATTGCAAGCTGACAGGCATGCTGGCAGGCGACGGCTGCCCCGATACGGCAACCGGTTGGTACAAGAATTCCAATATCCCGCAGGTATGCAGCTACCACAACTACGGCGCCAGCTACGGCATCGGTTTGGTGGGGCTGACTGCCGCCGAGTGCGGTGTGGAATATGCCGATTGGTACTTGAATGTGGCATGGTCGCTCATTCAGCAGTACAGGGCGCAGGGACAGACGCTTTCGGTGAAGGACGCCATAGAGATGGCAAAGAGCGGTACTGTATCCTACAATGAACCGAGTTATGGCCCGTAAGGGCAATTCGGCAACTGAATAAAAGTAATTCCTCCGTTGGATTGTGACAATCCGGCGGAGGAATTTTTTGAAGGAGAACTGTATGGAGAGGTGGGAGGGAGAGCAGCGCCCCGCAGGGGGGCGGCGCAGCCGCCCAAACGGGTTTTACCCGTTTTCGTCCGCCCGGAGGAGGGCGGACGCCCTGCGGGGCGTCCCTGCCTGCGGTAAGGCAGCAAAAAGCCCTCCGGCGCAGCCGGGGGGCGATTGTATTTATCCTTATTTACTGCCGATAAACTCCTGTATGAGCGAGCTTTGTGGGATCAGCTCAGTGCCGATGGGGAAGAAATGACGATAGCTTTCGATGAGGCGATCCACTGTTTCACGGTTTTCTCCGGGATCCTGAGTTTGCTTCAGCAATTCGGTGATGACGGCTCCGTACAAAAACGGCTCATAATCGTGACTGGTATTGACAAAGACATCGGCGGTGCCGCTGCTGGGCTTCATATACAGCAGCTCGCCCCGCAGCACGTCCTTCCACATGCGCATGGTACCCAGCGGCGGGGTACCGCGGTGCAGATTATCGCGAATGATGCGGCGGGTCAGCCGGAGGTCACGGGCGTCCAACAGGGTTCGCCCGTCCTGATCCACATAGCTGGTATTGGGGTGAATGTAGATGCCGAAATTGCTGCGGGCAAGCCCCTGACGAAGCTGAGGCTGCAGGGCATGGATCCCCTCAAAGATCAGAATGGTGTTTTCGTCGTATTCCATGGGGCGGGTGACGGAAGAACGTTTGCCCTCGGTAAAATCGAAGATGGGGAATTCAGCGTGCCCATCCTGCATAAGGGTATTGACCGAGGTAGAAAAGCAGTCCAAATCCAGCCCTTCGATGGATTCAAAATTTTTGGTGCCGTCTTCCCAAAGGGGCATCAGGTCACGGTTGCGGTAAAAGTCGTCCAGCGAAATGCGCACCGCCCGCCGCCCAAGCGCCGAAAGATCAGAGACGAGCAGATTGGCAGTGGTGGTCTTTCCGGAGGAGGAGGGACCACACAGCAGGACGATGTGGCTGCCGCTGGCAACGACCTGCTCAGTCATGCCGCGGAGCTGGTCACGGAAGCGGTCCTCGGTGCGGTCTACAAAGACCTGCGGGTTTTCAAAGACTGCGCGGGAAAGCTCACGGATCTCACAGGTGTCGCGCAGGTGCAAATCACAACCTTGGAAAATTTTGATGCGGTTGCCCTGAAAGTGGCAGGAATCAATAATACGTCATCAAACGTCAATCCGTCCATGACCACTCTGTCTGCAATAAATGACATAGAACTTATGCCTTAAAAATTATTGCACACAAACCTACAAAACAATTGACAATTAACAATGGACATTTTTGTCGCCCATTGTCAATTGCCAATTGTCAATTATTTAATTTGCCATTTCCGACAGGAACTTAATGCGGACGAGGCGAATCTCTTCTTCCGTATAATCACCACCTAATTCCTCGATTGCATCTTCCAGATCGTCTGTTTCCGAATCCTTGAAGTATTCATAAATATCATCGATATGATCTTCGTCCATCACATCGTTCAAGAAGTAGTCGATATTGATACGGGTTCCAGAATAAACGATCGCTTCTATTTCGTCGAGTAGTTCGTTAAATTCCAATCCGTTCGTCATGGCTATTTCGTCTAACGCCACCTTACGGTCGATACGCTGGATGATCGAAACCTTCAATTTGGATTTATTGGCAACCGTACGAACCCGAAGATCTTCGGGACGTTCGATCTCGTTTTCTTCCACGTGACGCTTAATCAGCTCAATGAACTCCTTACCGTATCTTTTTGCCTTACCGGCTCCGACACCCGGAATATTCTGCAATTCTTCCAACGTTACCGGATAAGTAGTGGCCATCGCTTCCAGAGACGGATCCTGGAAAATAACGAAAGGAGGCACTTCCAGACGCTTGGACAACTTCTTGCGTAAATCCTTCATCATCGAGAAAAGGGCAGGATCGACCGCACAGGCGGCTCCACCGCGTACGGGAACTTCTTCTTCCTCTTCATCGAATTCGTTGTCTTCTGTAATCTTGAAAGAGACAGGTTTCTTTATAAACTCTTTTCCTTTTTCTGTAATCTTCAACAGACCGTAGTTCTCGATGTCCTTGGCCAAATATCCGGCAATCAATGCTTGACGGATAACGGCATTCCATGTCTTCTCTTCCTCATCCGAACCGGAACCGAAAATCTCCAGTTCATTGTGCTTGTAAGATTGTATTTCGGAGGTCTCGTTGCCGACCAACATGTTGACAATATATTCTGCCTTGAATTTTTCCTTTAACGTACCAACCACTTCGAGTACGGCGCTTAATAATTCCTTTGCTTCCACTTTCTTTTTTGGGTTCAAACAATTATCACAATTTCCACAATTTTCTTCCAGGTATTCTTCACCGAAATAGTGCAACAAGACTTTCCGTCGACATACGGAAGTTTCGGCATAAGCAGCAGTCTCCAGAAGCAACTGCTTACCGATCTCCTGTTCCGCCACCGGTTTTCCCTGCATGAATTTTTCCAATTTCTGCAAGTCTTTATAGGCATAAAAAGCGATGCACTGGCCTTCACCGCCATCACGGCCGGCTCGTCCGGTTTCCTGGTAATATCCTTCGAGGCTTTTGGGAATATCATAATGGATGACATACCGTACGTCGGGTTTGTCGATCCCCATACCGAAAGCAATGGTCGCAACGATCACGTCTGCTTTTTCCATTAGGAACGCATCCTGATTGCTCGAACGCTGCTGCGAATCCATACCGGCATGATAAGGGAGCGCCTTGATACCGTTTGCTTTCAGAATATCGGCAAATTCTTCCACCTTCTTACGGCTCAAACAATAGATAATACCGGATTTTCCCTCGTTGGACTTAATATATTTGATGATCTCGCGGTCGATATTCGCCGTTTTCGGACGAATCTCATAATACAAATTAGAACGGTTGAAGGAGGATTTAAAGACAGAAGCGTCAATCATTCCCAAGTTTTTCTGAATATCGTGCTGCACTTTCGGAGTGGCTGTCGCCGTCAAAGCAATCAACGGACGCTTGCCGATTTCGTTTATGATCGGACGGATACGACGATATTCCGGACGGAAATCATGCCCCCATTCAGAAATACAATGTGCTTCGTCCACTGCATAAAACGAAATATTGACTTGGCGCAGAAACTCCACATTTTCATCTTTGGTCAATGACTCAGGAGCCACGTAGAGCAATTTCGTCCGGCCATTACGGATATCGTCTTTTACCTGGTCGATAGCCGATTTATTCAAGGAAGAGTTTATGAAATGGGCAACCCCGTCCTCTTCGCTGAAATTACGCATGGCATCCACTTGGTTCTTCATCAGGGCTATCAAAGGAGAAATCACTATGGCCGTCCCCTGCATCATAAGAGAAGGCAGTTGATAACACAAAGATTTTCCTCCTCCGGTCGGCATCAACACAAATGTATCATTTCCTGCCAGTACATTTTCGATGATTGCTCTCTGATTTCCTTTAAAGGTATCAAAACCAAAATGTTTTTTGAGCTCTTCTGTCAAATTATCCTTCTTCGCCATACTATTCATATTTTAAAAACCGCCGTCAGGTCATCTGCAGACGGTTTACGTCCGATTTTTCAAACTTTTCCTTCGCATACTCCAACGTGACATGGAGTGTCTTTTCATTTGCAGACGGCATACTGTACATGGCATCCATCATCACAGCCTCCACAATGGAACGTAAGCCACGTGCTCCCAACTTAAACTCAAGTGCCTTATCGACTATAAATTCGAACACGTCTTCGTCAAATGTCAGTTCAATATCATCCATCGCAAACAATTTGATATATTGCTTGATGATCGAGTTCTTCGGTTCCGTCAAGATATTACGAAGCGTACTCCTATCCAACGGGTTCAAATAGGTCAAGATAGGCAGACGTCCGATGATTTCCGGAATCAGGCCAAACGATTTCAAGTCGGTTGGTGTAATGTATTTCAGCAGATTGTTGCGATCCACCTGCGCCGTGTTTTCGTTTGCGGCGTATCCTACTACACGTGTATTCAAACGCTGGGCGATTTTCTTCTCTATTCCGTCGAAAGCGCCACCACATACAAACAGGATATTTTTCGTATCCACGGCAATCATTTTCTGCTCCGGATGCTTGCGCCCACCCTGCGGGGGTACGTTCACGATGGAACCTTCCAAGAGCTTCAGCAAGCCCTGCTGCACACCTTCACCGCTTACATCACGGGTAATGGAAGGATTATCGCTCTTACGGGCGATCTTATCTATTTCATCGATAAATACGATACCACGCTGTGCCGCTTCGACATCATAATCGGCAGCCTGCAACAGACGGGTCAAAATGCTTTCTATATCCTCCCCTACATAACCGGCTTCTGTCAAGACCGTCGCATCTACAATGGCAAACGGGACATGGAGCAATTTGGCGATCGTACGGGCAAGTAGCGTTTTACCTGTCCCCGTAGCACCCACCATAATAATATTCGATTTCTCGATCTCAACATCATCCGATGTTACTTTCTGGATCAAACGTTTGTAATGGTTATACACAGCAACCGACAGATAACGTTTAGCGTCGTCCTGACCTATCACATATTGGTCCAGAAAAGTCTTAATATCCTCAGGCTTAGGCAGATCTTTCTGGTTTAATCCAAAAGAACTCCCCTTGCCAGGCATTTGTTCTTTTACTATTTCGTACGCTTGCTGTGCACATTCATCGCAAATAGCACCGGAAATCCCGTTAATCAACATATTAACGTCCCGGCTACCGCGTCCGCAAAACGTACAGCTATCGCCTGTTTTGGCCATTCCGTATTTGTTTTTTAAAGAGAGTACGTTAAAAGCTCCTGTTCCCGCATTCGATACAAGGGACAAGGGACTTTTAACGCAGCCCCTTACATTAATATTATTTATTACGAACCAGAACCTTGTCGATCATACCGTAAGCCAAAGCTTCCTCTGCCGTCATCCAATAGTCACGGTCACTATCGTGTTCAACCTTTTCATAAGGTTGACCTGAATGAGTTGATATGATTGTGTAGAGTTCCTTCTTTACTTTCAGGATTTCACGAGCCGTGATCTCAATATCCGAAGCCTGTCCCTGCGCACCGCCTAACGGCTGGTGAATCATCACGCGGGAATGAGGCAAGGCCATACGCTTGCCTTTCGTTCCGGCGACCAGCAATACCGCAGCAAAAGAAGCTGCCATACCCGTACAGATAGTCGACACGTCACTACTGATAAACTGCATCGTGTCATAAATACCATATCCTGCATAAACAGAGCCACCCGGAGAATTGATATAAATTGAAATATCCTTGCCCGGATCGCTTGAATCCAGATACAACAACTGTGCCTGGATTACATTTGCCGTATAATCGTCAACCTGTGTACCTAAAAAAATGATACGGTCCATCATCAACCGTGAAAAAACGTCCATCTGAGCAACGTTCAATTGACGCTCTTCGATAATCGTCGGAGATATGTAACTGCTGGTTATATTCATATAACTGTCCAGCGCATTACTGTTCATCCCTAAATGCTTCGTTGCATACTTTCTGAAATCTTCCATAATCTATAGTCTTATTGTGTTACCGAAAAGTCATAAAAAAAGGGATTCCTCTCTTACTTATCGGAATAACAAAGTTATAAATAAATTTCTGAAAGAAACAACTTATTTGCTGTCCGGTAAGATATTTTTTCGAGAGAAAGCCCTTTTTAGATAAAAAAGCTGCTGCTGCCGCTTTTTCAGGTAGTCTTATTCTTCAAAAAGTTTGTTGAATTCGTCGGCTGTCACCTCCTTGGTATCCAGTTCGACTTGTTCTTTCAACCAGCCTGCCAGTTTTTCTTCAACTGCACGGTCAATGATATTCTGCAGCGTCTGCTTGTTTTTCAAAATGTCTTTAGCATAGTTAGCCAATACGTCTTCCGGTACGGAAAGCATTCCATACTGGGCGAACTGGGCTTTAGCTACACGTTTAGCGAAGCCTTCGATATCAGCATCTTCAACTTTCAATCCGTTTTCCTTCACCAGATTTTCTTTGATCAGCTGATATTTCAAGTCTTCTATGATCCGAGGATATTCTTCGTCGATCTTTTCTTTCGTATTCTTTTCATTGGCAACCAGCAACCAACGCTTTAACAGGTCTTCGGCAAACGAAAGTTCACCGGCCTTCTGAACCAGCAGGTCACGGGCATCGACCAAGAACTTGAAGTCGCTCTGCGGAGTGAACTGCTCAGCCAAAGCTTCGCGGATCTTGTTCTTAAATTCTTCTTCGCTGGTAACAACGCCTTCACCGAAGACTTTGTCGAACAATTCCTGGTTCAGCTCTGCATTCTTATGACGAGTCACCTCCGTGATTTCAAAGCTAAAATCGCCTGTGATACCACTGACGGCTTCCTTATTCACTTTCAAGAAAGAAGCGATTTCTGCTTCTGCACCTTCGTAGGCCTTATTCGGATTGAATACGATCACAGAGTTCTTCTTTGCACCGATGAATTTAGCTTTTTCAGCTTCATCCTTTATGTACATCGGCATCAAAACAGCCTCTTCAACAACGATACCGCCTTCTTTCGGAGAACCGTTTTCCAGTTCGGCTACCGTACCTTTCACCAAGTCTTTTTCTTCTACATCCTCAACCTGGTCGTACGTTCCGAAATTAGCCTGGTAAGCCTCGACTTGTTTGCCGATCATTTCGTCGTCGATATTCACCTGGTAATAAGGAACCTTGTCATTTTTGGACAATTCGATCTTGATTTCCGGAGCCAGCGCTACATCAAAACAAAATTCGAAGTCTTCCTGAGTATCGAAGTTGATTTCTTTCTGTTCAGTTTCGTTAGGCAGCGGTTCGCCCAAAATGTTCAGTTTGTTTTCACGGATATAGTTGTACAAGTTTTCAGAAACCAATTTGTTGATTTCTTCAACCAACACATGCTTGCCATACATTTTCTTTACCATACCCATTGGGACCATCCCTTTACGGAAACCCGGCATCTCTGCTTTCTGACGGAAGCTGCGAAGGCTCTTTTCAACCTTGTCTGCATAGTCAGCTTTCACTATTTCCAATTTCACAATGCCTTTTGTAGCATCAATGTTTTTAAGCGAAACGTTCATTCTGAATGATTTATTTAATTAATAGTCTTGTTCGAATTTTAGGGTGCAAAATTAGACTTAATCTTTTAATCTCGCAAATTGTTTGCTTAAATTGTTATAACCGAGATGAATTTAGGAGCAATATTATTTTTTTCAGGATAAATTGTTGTTTATCTAAAATAAATGTATTCCTTTGCGATGTGAAAGGGCATTAACCTTGAACGGACCTAACATTGTTTTTTATTTCTTCATTTACTCGTTACTTGTCGAATATCTCTCACTGTTACGAAATTCCGGTTTACTACTTTCATTGAAGTAACAATTTTATTTTTTAATTTCTATTTTTATGAACATCTATGTTGGAAACCTGAACTATCGTGT
>OHBJ01000881.1_pt1 | contig 20388 bp, 17 predicted proteins | sample 1577241 | NCBI WGS metagenome assembly OHBJ01 (sample SAMEA3541594, study PRJEB24748) | human gut metagenome | biome: human gut; feature: human-associated habitat; material: faeces | place: China | collected 2012 | reverse complement strand
AATTCCAGAGCCGAAACCAGTATTTTATTGCCCTCATACCAATGTCCGAAGAGGGGATTCCAAGCGTCTTCAGAGCCGTCCTGAATGAATATTTTTAGAGGCTTAGGTTCTGTTTTGCGGATAAGAGCATGCAGATTGTGTCCACCCCTCATTGAAACGAAAGAACCGGCAGCGGAGAAAACCCTATGAAACATATCCGGTCGATGCCATGCGAGGGTAAATGCTGCAATACCGCCGCTACTCGCTCCAAAGACTGCGCAGTCGTCAGGGTTCGTTGATAGTTTCAAGGTTTTTCCGTTCGGTAATTTATATTTTCTGACATCTTTGAGTAGTACATTTTTCACCCAGAGAGCAAGTCGGTTGTCTGTGCTGTCATACTCATTGCTGCGGTTATATCTGATGACAGTGCCGTCATCAGTTTTTATAATTCCAGGATTTACAAACACGCCAATAACGGGAGGCATTGCGCCTTCTGCTATTAGTTCGTCAAAGACTTTAGGCGCATTGCAGAGAATCCCGTCAAAACCAAGATAAAGACAAGCCTCTTTTTCCCCTGTATAACCGTCTGGAATATAGATGTTGTAACTGTATTCAGCACCGGGATAGTAGTTTCCGCCGTCTATAAATTGCTTTGGAGATAAAAAACTTGCGGACAATGCCACTTGGCAAGTGATAATTGAAAAAAATAAAGAAATATAGCGGAACATATTATTTCATATTTTGGATTCAGCACAAAAGTACGCAAAAATCTCGTATTTTTTGTGTACTTTTGCATAATATAGGGTAGTTTGCTTGTTGCGGAGAGTGTTTCTCTGAAGATGCTAACTCCTATGTTTTTGAAAAAGAAAGTTAGATGATATTTAAACATAAATCAAGAAAAAAAACGCATTCTGAATTTCAGCAGGCGAAAAGTTTGTTGAATCCTTTATATGTCATTGTTCCTGTGGTAGTTGGACTGATTGCTGTTTTTTGGATGCTTATGCGCGACTATCAGAGCCTTTCGCTTGACAGCATTGATTTTTCTATGTCAACGCTGTACTATTTCTTGCTGGCGTGGCTCTTTATGATGGGGCGTGATTTTGGTCTTACATGGCGTTTCCGTTCTCTTACAGACCACGATATTACATGGGGACAGGCATTACGTGTAAATATGCTTTGCGAGTTTACTTCTGCTGTAACACCATCAACAGTAGGAGGCAGCAGTTTCGGTCTTGTATATCTGAAAGGAGAGGGACTTCGGTTAGGACGGTCAACAACTATAATGATGTCAACACTTTTCCTTGATGAGTTGTTTTTCGTTGTGGCCTGCCCGATAGCCATGCTTATATTCCCATTTGACAAGTTTTTTGGTAACGGTCCTGCCGACTTTACCGCAACCTTGAAAATAGCCTTTTGGGTAGTGTATTGCGGATTGGCTTTGTGGACTGCAATCCTATTTTGGGGAATATTTATAAAGCCGCAAGTTTTGAAAATTGCTTTTGACAAGATATTTTCATTAAAGATATTGAGCAGGTGGCATAAGGCTGCTGTTGATATGGGCGATAATATCATAGTTACCGCTCGGGAATTGAGAAGAAAAAGTTTTCTATGGTGGTTGAGGGCGTTTTTTGCAACATCTCTGTCATGGATTTCCCGCTATATGGTGGTTAATGCTATCTTCTTGATGTTTGGTATTGGTGCAGACCAGTTGCTTGTGCTTGTGCGCCAGTTGGTTATGTGGGTGGTTTTGACAATTTGCCCAACGCCAGGTGGCAGCGGAGTGAGCGAATGGATTTTCAAGAATTATTATGGTGATATGATACCAGTCGGTTCGTTGGCAGTTGTAATGGCATTATGCTGGCGAATGGTTAGTTATTATATTTATTTGATAATTGGTATTTGTGTATTCCCTTCGTGGATGCGAGGCTGGGCCCGCAGAAGTAGGGCGGCAAGAAAGGAGAGTCGGAATGAAAACAACGGATAAAGAAGTTTGCAATATATTGGTTGACGTTTTGCTCAAGCATGGAGTGAAGAGAGCCGTTGTTTCTCCAGGCTCTCGGAATGCCCCGTTACTGGTTGCTCTGTCGAGGGAAGACGGTATAGAGAAAACGATTATCGTTGATGAGCGAAGTGCAGCCTTTGCGGCTCTTGGAATGGCACAGCAGACTGGAGAACCTGTTGTGATTGTTTGTACATCAGGAACGGCATTACTTAACTATGCTCCGGCTGTTGCAGAGGCTTATTATCAGAAATTGCCATTGATAGTTGTTTCTGCTGACCGACCGAAAGAGTGGATTGACCAAGATGACAGTCAGACAATTAGGCAATTTGAGGCATTGTCACAGTTCGTCAAACGTAGTTATGATTTGCCTGCAAGGTGTGCTGATGATGTTGCAAGGTGGTACGCAGATAGGGTAATTAATGATGCCTTAATGGAAGCCAAATCTGGCAGATGTGCTCCCGTTCATATAAATATACAGTTAGATGAGCCATTGTCTGGTTCATCAGAGTGGTCTCGCCAGTCGAGGGGTATAGAGTTAATATCTCCGTCTGCCGAGTTAGATAAGTCTGATATTTTGAGGCTTGTTGAGTCTTCCCGCAGTTGTAAGATTTTGATTATTGCGGGTTTTATGCGCCCTGACGAAAAATGCAGAAAAGCACTTGAGCGGTTGTCGGAAATGCCAAATGTTGCTGTTTTAACAGAAACGATATCGAATATGCGTTCGCCTCGTTTTATCAGTGCAATAGACAGAACACTTATTGCTATGGACGATACAGAAGATTTTGTTCCAGATTTATTGATAACTATTGGTGGTGCGATAGTATCTCGAATGGTGAAGACTTTTTTACGTCAAAATAAGCCGAGACATCAGTGGTATGTTGGTGTCAGTGATGTCACAGTTGACTGTATGCAAAGTCTAACGACACGCATTCAGACAGATGCTGGTTCTTTCCTTGCACAGTTTGCAGATGCTTATTGCCCTTTGAAAGAAGATGGAGACTTCGCAGAACGCTGGCATTCCTTAGCCGCCAAAGGATTGGCAAGGCATTGCATATATGTTCAAAATGCACCTTGGAGTGATATGAAGGCTCATTCTGTTATTTTTAAGAAACTCAGTGAGCAGAATCGGTCAATTATGTTGCAGTTTTCAAATGGAACAACTATACGATATGCTCAATTGTTTGGAGACTTGGTCAAGGCTGATAACTATTGTAATCGTGGAGTTTCGGGCATTGACGGTTCTACTTCTACAGCACTTGGAGCATCGCTCGCCTTTTACGGCTTGACAGTCCTGATTACAGGAGATATGAGTTTCGGCTATGACCTTTCAGGACTCGCATCAAGGTATAATACAAAGAACTTCAAGATTATAGTTGTCAATAATAGTGGTGGCGGTATTTTCAGATTTGTCAAGTCAACTGCTACCTTGCCAGAACTTGAAGAATATCTTGAATGCCAGCGGGAGTTGCCAGTGAAAAAATATTCAGATGCATTCGGCTTCTGCTATTATGAGGCAGAAAATGAGTCGGAGCTAAATGCTCAGTTTTTAGAGTTTTTATCAGTTGAGCAACCTGCTATTCTGTCTGTAAAAACAGATAGTGTGATTAGTGGAGAAACATTGAAAAATTATTTTAAAAAGATATAGATATGTCACAAAGAGAATGGACAACAATCAAAAAGTACACGGATATACTTTTTGAACAGTACAAGGGAATCGCAAAGATTACGATTAACCGTCCAGAGGTTTATAATGCTTTCCGACCGTTGACAAATCAGGAAATGCTTGATGCTTTCGATATTTGCCGTGATAAGGCAGATATTCGTGTTATCGTATTGACTGGTGCCGGAGATAAGGCGTTCTGCTCTGGTGGTGACCAAAACTATAAGACTCGTGGCGGTTACAAGGATGTTGACGGAACACCGCGTTTGAATGTTCTTGACCTTCATAAGGTTATTCGCTCTATTCCGAAACCAGTTATCGCTATGGTCAATGGCTATGCAATTGGTGGCGGCAACGTGCTTACTGTTGTGTGTGACCTTACTATCGCTTCTGAAAATGCGCGTTTCGGTCAGACAGGACCAAAGGTTGGTAGTTTTGACGGAGGATTCGGCTCTTCATATCTTGCACGTTGCGTAGGTCAGAAAAAGGCTCGCGAAATATGGTATCTATGCCGCCAGTACTCAGCAAAAGAGGCTGAAGAAATGGGATTGGTAAATAAAGTAGTTCCATTGGAAAAACTTGAAGATGAGGTAGTTGAATGGTGTGAGACAATAATGATGCGCAGTCCGTTTGCCATCAGAATGGTTAAGCGTTGCTTGAATGCGGAACTTGACGGTCAGCGTGGTTTGATGGAACTTGCCGGAGATGCTACTTTGATGTATTACCTAATGGATGAGGCTCAGGAAGGTAAGAACGCTTTCCTTGAAAAACGTGACCCGGACTTTGAGCAATTCCCAAAATTCCCGGGATAGAAATGAAGGCAAGTTACTGTAAATATAATTTGATATTCAAGCAACCTGCTGGAACGTCTCGTGGTGTCCTCAAAACAAAAGAAACCTTTTTCTTGAAAGTTGAGGATGAGGAAGTTCCTGGAGTATATGGTTTGGGCGAATGTGCTGTCTTTAGAGGATTATCGGCAGACGATACGCCTGAATATGAGCAAAAACTAAAAGAACTTTGTGAGAATGTCAGTGCAGGTCAGCCAACGGATTTGACTCGTTTCCCGTCAATGCAGTTTGGTTTCGAGACTGCTCTTTATGACTTTGCCAATGGTGGTAGGAGAATAGTTTTCCCTTCGGAATTTACTGAAGGAAAAGCAGAAGTACCTATTAACGGACTCGTTTGGATGGGTAGTCACGATGAGATGATTTCACGCATTGATGATAAGTTGAAATCTGGTTTTACAACCATAAAAATCAAGGTTGGAGCAATAGACTTTGATAGTGAATTAGATTTGATAAAGCATATCCGCAAGGTTTTTCCCCCAGAGGCTGTAACTATTCGCCTTGATGCAAACGGCGGATTTTCTCTCAATGATGCTATGGATAAACTTGAGCGTTTGTCCAATTACGGAATTCATTCGATAGAGCAGCCTATTAAGGCCGGACAATGGGATGAAATGGGTAAATTGTGTGCAAATTCCCCAATCCCAATTGCATTAGATGAGGAACTTATCGGTTTGTTTAAAACATCTGAGCGCATAGATATGCTAAACGCAGTTAAGCCGGCATTTCTTATTTTAAAGCCGTCGCTGATTGGTGGCTTTACAGAGTCTTTGGAATGGATGCGTCTTGCAGCAGAGAGAGGTGTTGGTGGTTGGGTTACTTCAGCACTGGAATCAAATATTGGCTTAAATGCGATTGCTCAATGGACTGCCTCAATGAGTCCAGAGATGCCACAAGGGCTTGGAACAGGTGCTCTTTTTACCAACAATATTGAATCTCCATTGGAACAATTTGGAGAAACATTAAGTTTTGACCCTTCAAAAGAATGGAAATATCCTGAATTTGATTGGAAATGACAATTCACAATTTTATAGAAGAGTGGAATAACAGTTCTGATTATGTGGTAGCACATACTTCCGGTTCAACAGGTACTCCGAAAGAGATAAGACTGTTTAAACGGGATATGTTGGCATCGGCAAAAGTTACCAATGGTTTTTTCGGAATAACCGAAAAGAGCAGGATGCTGCTTTGCTTGTCGCATTCGTATATAGCAGGAAAGATGATGATAGTTCGGTCTGTTTCCTCTGGTGCGGAATTGGTCTTTGAGAAGCCTTCAAATGACGTTCTTGCTGATTATGAGGGAGAACCGTTTGATTTGGTTGCCGTTGTGCCGTCGCAGGTTGTTGGCCTTCTTGAGCATAAAGAGCGATTGAAGTATGTCAGAACGATGCTGATTGGTGGCAGTGCCGTTTCTTCGGAATTGGAAAAACGGCTGGTTGCTCTTGGCGTAAATGCCTATGCTTCATACGGAATGACAGAAACCTGTTCGCATATAGCATTGCGTAAGATTGGAGCAAGCGATATTTTTACTGCAGTTGGTCCTGTACAGTTTAGGATTGACGGGAGAGGTTGCTTGTGTGCTGATGTTCCGCATCTTTCTGTTAAAGAGGTAGTTACTAATGATGTTGTTGAACTGCTGTCGCCGACGGAATTTCGTTGGATTGGCAGATTTGATAATGTAATCAATACAGGCGGTATAAAAGTTTATCCAGAAGATGTTGAAAGAATTCTAAACAATATTATAGGTGATAGATTTTATATTTCTTCTCAACCGTCGGAAAAATGGGGAGAAGAGATTGTCCTTGTTTTGGAGCGTGACATTATAGGACAGGAAGAGGAGCAGATGCTATTTGACAAGATGAAAGGTGTTCTTTCTCCATATCAGGTTCCGAAAAAGATTTTTTGCCTGCCTAAATTTGAAGAAACGGCGACAGGCAAGGTGAAAAGGAAAAAAATTAAATAATGTTATATGTTTTGTCGTTTTTGAACAAAAATGGCTTCAGCGTTTTTTAACGTAAGAGTAGAATGTATTAGATGAGACTTTCAGAATTAAAAACAGGGGAAACCGGAGTTATCGTAAAGATATTGGGTCATGGTTCGTTTAGAAAGCGAGTCATGGAAATGGGGTTTGTTAAAGGTAAGAAGATTGAAGTAGAACTTAATGCACCATTGCATGACCCTATAAAGTATAGAATTCTTGATTATGAAATTTCATTGCGTCGTGCAGAGGCTGAATTGATAGAAATAGTCAAGGAATGTCAGGATCTGAATATAATAGAGGAGGATGTTGCAGAAATTCGAGAGGATGATTGTGGCTTTATAAAAGCTTTTGACCGAGAACGGACAACTATTAATGTGGCATTGATAGGTAACCCTAATTGTGGAAAAACGTCACTGTTTAATATTGCATCTGGGTCAAAGGAGCATGTCGGCAATTATTCAGGAGTTACTGTCGATGCGAAGACTGGTCAGATGAAGTACAAGGGATATTCGTTGAATATTGTTGACCTTCCTGGCACTTATTCGTTGTCAGCTTATTCTCCAGAGGAATTATATGTGCGTAGGTATTTACACGATGAAGTGCCAGATGTTGTCATAAATGTTGTTGATTCATCGAATCTTGAGCGTAATTTTTATTTGACAACGGAGTTGATAGATATGGACCGCAGTATGGTCATTGCTTTGAATATGTATGATGAACTGGAGAGAAGTGGCTCAAAGTTTGACTATACCAGCATGGCAAAGATGATTGGAGTTCCGATGGTTCCTACGGTTTCGAAAACAGGAAAGGGCTTGACGGAACTTTTTGATACAGTAATAGAAGTTTATGAGGGTCGAAATGAAACTGTTCGTCACGTCCATATCATATTCAGCAAGGACATAGAGAATGCAGTAAAGTCGATACAGACTGAATTGAAGAAAGAGTCAAAACTGGATATGCATTTTTCAGCACGGTATTTGTCAATCAAATTGCTGGAGAATGATAAGGAAGTTGTAAAAATGCTTAGTGACTTGCCGAATTTTGATAAAATTCGCGATTTGCGAGATTCTCTTGTTGCAAATATAGAGGAATTGCATCATGAAGATATTTCGACAATTATAGCCAGTTCAAAATATGGTTTCGTCTCTGGTGCGTTGCGTGAAACTCTTGAAAAGAAAGAAAATGATGAAGTAAAGTCAACGAGTGTTATCGATTCTATCGTTACAAGCAGAATATTTGGCTTCCCTATATTTTTCTTCATTATGTGGTTCATGTTCTGGGCTACTTTTGAAATAGGTCAATATCCTATGGATTGGATTGATTCGCTCGTTCAATGGATAGGGGGGCTGTTGGGGACGTATTTACCTGATGGTCCTGTAAAGGATATGATTATCGACGGCGTCATTGGTGGTGTCGGTGGTGTTATTGTATTTTTGCCTAATATATTGATATTGTATGCCTTTATATCGTTCATGGAAGATTCCGGGTATATGGCGAGAGCGGCATTTATTATGGATAAGATAATGCACAAGATTGGGCTTCATGGTAAATCGTTTATACCGATGGTTATGGGTTTTGGCTGTAATGTTCCAGCGATTATTGCTACCAGAACGATCGAAAGCAAAACCAGTCGATTGATAACTATTTTGATAAATCCGTTTATGTCGTGTGGTGCGAGATTACCTATCTATTTGCTTTTAGTAGGTGCCTTTTTCCCGAAGCATGCCAGTGTTGTACTGTTTGGACTATATACTCTTGGAATAATTGTTGCAATAATAACAGCAAAGTTAATGCGTCGCTTCAAGTATAAGGAAGATGAAACACCGTTTGTTATGGAATTGCCGCCGTATCGTGTTCCAACATTACAGGCAACAATGAGACACATGTGGGCAAAGGGTCAGCAATACCTGAAGAAAATGGGTGGTGTTATCCTTGTTGCGAGTCTTATTATTTGGGCATTAAGTTATTTTCCTCGCCCAACAGAGGCTGATTTGGAAAAAACAAAAATAGAATTTGCTTCTCAAAATCTTTCTGATGAGCAGATTGAAGTAGTTACCCAGACTGAAAATTCTTATTTGGGTCAAATCGGTAAGTTTGTTTCGCCTATTTTCGAACCATTGGGCTATAACTGGAAGATGACCGTATCACTAATTTCAGGAACAGTGGCAAAGGAAACAGTGGTCTCAACATTGGGCGTTCTATATAGTGGGGATGCAGAAAGTGAAGACGCTGATTTGGGTGCACGTTTGCAGACGGTAAATCCGCAGACAGGAGAACCAGACTTCAATGTGATTGTTGCTTTGAGTTTTCTTGTTTTTGTATTGCTATATGTTCCATGTATAGCAACTATAACGGCGATAGTTAAAGAAACTGGCAGTTGGAAGTTTGGTGCATTTACTCTTATTTACAATACGGCAGTCGCTTGGTTTGTAGCGTTCATATTCTATCAGATAGGCTCGCTCTTTATGTGAAAATAGCGAACAAAAACGATAAAAATTTATTAACTTTGCGGTTGCCTAATATTTAGGCAACCGTTTTTTTATAGGAATACAATAAAAATTACTATATATGGAAAAGAAATACAAAAGAACGCTTGTAACGTCGGCATTGCCATACGCTAATGGTCCTGTTCATATCGGCCACCTTGCGGGAGTTTATGTTCCTGCTGATATATACGTTCGCTACCTCCGCTTGAAGGGGGAGGATGTGGTCTTTATCGGTGGTTCTGACGAGCACGGTGTGCCTATTACAATCAAGGCGAAAAAAGAGGGTGTAACGCCACAAGATATCGTTGACAGATACCATAAGATTATCAAGGAATCTTTTGAAGGTCTTGGCATATCTTTTGACGTCTATTCTCGTACAACATCTGAAATGCACAAAAAGACAGCAAGTGATTTCTTTAGAAAATTATATGACAAGGGTGAGTTCGTTGAAAAAACATCTATGCAGTATTATGATGAAAAAGCGAACCAGTTCTTGGCAGACCGCTATATTGTAGGTACTTGCCCTCATTGCGGCAACACTCGTGCTTATGGAGACCAATGTGAGGCTTGCGGTACTTCCTTGAATGCAACAGACCTTATCGACCCAAAATCTGCAATTACTGGAAATGTTCCCGTTCTTAAAGAAACAAAGCACTGGTATTTGCCATTGGATAAGTGGGAACCTAAGTTGAGACAATGGATTCTCGAAGAACATAAGGAATGGCGTCCTAATGTTTATGGTCAATGCAAGTCTTGGTTGGATTTGGGCCTTCAGCCACGTGCTGTCAGTCGTGACCTTGACTGGGGTGTGCCTGTCCCTGTTGAAGGTGCAGACGGCAAGGTGCTTTACGTTTGGTTTGATGCTCCTATCGGTTATATTTCCAATACAAAGGAAATTCTTCCTGATACATGGGAAGACTATTGGAAGAGTGAAGATTCGAGAATCGTTCACTTTATCGGTAAGGACAATATTGTTTTCCACTGCATCATTTTCCCGGCAATGTTGATGGCTGATGGTAGTTATCAGTTGCCAGATAACGTCCCTGCAAATGAGTTCCTTAATCTTGAAGGCGAGAAAATTTCAACATCAAGAAACTGGGCTGTTTGGTTAAATGAATATCTTGAGGAATTCCCTGGAAAGGCTGACGTACTTCGCTATGTCTTGACTGCAAATGCACCAGAAACAAAGGATAACGACTTTACTTGGAAAGATTTCCAGGCTAGAAATAACAACGAGTTGGTTGCTATTCTTGGTAACTTTGTTAACCGCTCATTGGTGCTTACTCATAAGTATTTTGAAGGAAAGGTTCCAGTTGCTGGTGAGTTTACTGACTATGACAAGGAAACTTTGAAAGAATTTGCTGATGTTCAGGCAACTCTTGAAAAGTATCTTGATACTTTCCGTTTCCGTGATGCCTTGAAGGAGGCTATGAATCTTGCGCGTATAGGTAATAAGTATCTTGCAGATACTGAGCCTTGGAAATTGGCAAAGACAGATATGGAGCGAGTTGCTACTATCATGAATATTGCATTGCAGATTACTGCAAACCTTGCGATTGCGTTTGAGCCGTTCTTGCCGTTTATGTCTCAGAAACTGCGCAATATTCTTGGAATGCCGGAATTTAAATGGAATGACCTTGGTAAGGTTGATATTCTTGCTGCTGGTTCTGAAATTGCCAAACCGGAATTGCTGTTTGAAAAGATAGAAGATTCTGTTGTTGAGGCACAAGTTAGAAAACTTGAAGAAACAAAGAAAGCAAATGCTTTGAGCAACTTTGAACCGAAGCCAGTCGCTGCAAATGTCCCATTTGATGACTTTATGAAACTTGATATCCGTGTAGGTAAGGTCTTGGAATGCGTAAAAGTTCCAAAGGCTGATAAGTTGCTTAAGTTTACTATCGATGACGGTATGGGCGGCAGAACAATTGTTTCCGGTATTGCCAAGTACTATGCACCGGAAGATTTGATTGGAAAAGACGTTTGCTTTATTGCAAACTTTGAGCCGAGAAAACTCAAAGGCGTACTTTCTCAGGGTATGATTTTGTCTGCTGAAAATGCAGATGGTTCACTTGTCGTTATCGGTCCTCAAGGAGCGGTATTGCCAGGCTGTCAGGTTAAGTAAAAATGCCAGCGATATGGATATAATGCCGATTTCGCTGCTTGAGTATAACCGTAGAATAAACGCTGTTATCAACAACGCTGCATTGCAGCGTTGTTGGATAGTGGCGGAAACCGTTGATGTCGCTGTTAGAGGCGGACATTGCTATTTAGACCTTGTTCAGAAAAATCCGGAGACTAATGCTATAGTAGCAAAGTCGAGGGCAATTATCTGGTCAAGCGTCTTTTTTCGTTTAAGCCGTTTTTTTGAAGAAACAACTGGTCAGAAATTTGCTACTGGCTTGAAAGTGATGGTGGAGGTGTCGGCGAATTTTCATGAGCAATATGGTCTGTCGCTGGTTATTTCTAATATCAATCCGTCTTATACATTGGGGGATATCGCCCGTTTGCGTTTGGAAATTCTCAAAAGACTTAAAAATGAAGGGCTTATTAATCTCAACAAATCGCTTCTTTGGTCAGAAATACCTCAGCGAATAGCTGTCATTTCTGCTGATAGTGCGGCTGGTTATGGTGATTTCGTTTCTCAGTTGAACGGCAATCCAGATGGCTTGGTATTTTATACTTTGCTTTTCCGCTCTTATATGCAAGGCGTTAATGCCGTGCCGTCTATTATCGATGCTCTTGAAAGGGTAAAAAAATTTGTTAATCTTTTTGATTGTGTGGTTATTATCCGAGGAGGAGGGGCTACAACGGATTTGAATATATTTGACAATTACGATCTTGCGGCTGCTGTTGCCCGGTTTCCTCTTCCTGTTATTGTTGGAATAGGGCATACCCGCGACTATACTGTCCTTGATGAGGTTGCGTCTGTTTCAGTAAAAACACCTACTGCTGCTGCTGAATTTTTGATAAACAAATTAAGTTTAGAATTAAGGCATCTTGAAGAATTGCAGGATACAATAGTTTCCACTGTGGAGAATTTATTGAATGCATCTAAGCAGGAACTGAATTACTATAGTAGTACAATCCCTTTGACGGCTCGGCGTATTCTTCAGACACAGGAATCGTTATTAAGCCGAATTAAGGCAACCATTCCTATGGCTGCAAAATCACATATTGAGCGTGGAGGGCAGTCGCTGAAAATGCTTGAAAACAAATTGCAAATGGTTTCGGAAAATACTATTTCGCGGGAAAAGTTGCGTTTGGATTCCTTGTCTAAGCAGGTGGAACTTCTCTCTCCAATGCAAGTTTTAAAGAGGGGATATTCGCTTGTAACGGTTAATGGAAGATGCGTAACAAGAGCATCTCAAGTACAGTCTGGTGACGTCGTTGTTAACCAGTTTTATGATGGTAAAATTGAATCAAATGTTATATAATTATGGAAGATAATAAAGAAATGACTTATACAGCCGCTGTTGCTGAATTGGAAAGTTTGGTAGCAAAAATGCAGTCTCCAGATTGTGGAGTTGATAATTTGTCGGCTTACACTACTCGCTCTTTGGCTTTGCTGAAGTTTTGCAAGGCTCGTCTTCAAAAGACAGATGAAGAGTTGAAAAAGATTCTTGATGAATTGGACGCTTAAATATATCCGTTCATCATTGCATATACGCTTAGACCGGAAACGCTTTTTATACCGAGTTTTGCAGTAATGTTTTTACGATGGGATAGAACAGTGTTAATGCTGATGTTAAGTGTATCGGCAATTTCTTTATTAATTAACCCCTTTGCTATTAGGCATAAAACCTCCTTCTCTCTTTGAGACAGTTCTTCTGCCGATTCTGCAGCATTGTGGGTTTCTTTCATTATTAGTGAAAGTTTTTCGATAATATCCTTTTCAGAAGCAAATCTGTTTAAAACAAAGAAATTATTATTATCAGTTTGCTCGTTGTCGGAAATAACAACGAATCTGTTTCTTTTTTGTATGAAAAAACCGTAGTCTGCAACAAAGTTTGAGTGGTCAGTAATTGTTAAATCCGGGTTAATGTCAGTTTGCTTCAACTCCTGAGTGGTATTGAAGATGCGTGCATCAATATCAAAAAGGTTTTTGAAAATATGCTTCAAACCTGTAGCCAGTAAGTTATCGCGGATTGTCAGAGTTACAACTATTGCCTGCATTGTTTAATTATTTGATGCGTTTTTAAGGGCAACAGAAATAGGGTATAAAATTCTGTTCCTTATACGGTTGTTTTGTTTGATGTCCTTTTCAAGACTGATTATTGCAAAGAGGACGGCGTGACATAGATTGGCATCGTATTCACCACGGAGGTGGATAACGAACATATTTATAAGGTCACTTAATTTATCCTCTATGGAGTTTTCAAGTTCGGGAGCAATCTCTATTTGTATCGATATACTTCCAGAAATATCTTTTACGCATGCCAGTATTTCTGAAAACCATTTGTTATCGTTGTTTATACGCTTAACGATTTCTTCTTTTACTTCATTGTAAAGGTTAAGAAGCAATGGTAGGTTGTTGTTTTTGTCACTTCGGCTTATCAGAGCACCAAAATGCCTTTCTATATTCGGCAGTTGGAATCGTAGATATGAATTGTTTGTCTTTCTAAGGTAATCAATTATTTCCGCTACTCCAAAAGAGTCGAAACACTTGTCTGGGTAGAAGGATTCGTTGATGTACGCGTTTAGTGTTGTAAGAAAAAAGGTTAGGTCTATTCCTTTTTCCATGCAAATGCTTTCAATGGATTTGTCGCTAACACCAAGTGATATCCCAAATCTGTTTATCACAGGAATTACCGACGGCTCCTCAATAATAGTGTCGCAAAGTTTTGTATCTGGTGAAACAAGTGCCATATATTAAGGTTTTATTATTTCTTTTTCTGTAATAATAATGTCAACGGGAATGTCGTGCTGTTCTGTCGGGACCTCGTCAAAAAGTTGGCAACTGTAGATAATGCCAATTTTTGGGCATTTGGCATCTTTAAGCAATCTGTCGTAATAACCTTTACCCCTGCCGAGCCTGTTGCCTTTACAGTCGTATCCAACGGCTGGAATTATTATTAAGTCAATAGTGTCAACCGTTGTAAGGTCGTTTCCTGTCGGTTCCTGAATTGAGAATGCTCCTTCTACTGTGCTGTCTGGTTCAAATTTTGCAATATCAAGAAAATCACCGTTAACGCGAGGAAGAAAGATTTCCTTGTCTTTATTCCATTTGTTTAAAAGCAAATTAGTCTGCAATTCATCTGGTAGGGAATAATATGCCAGAATGCGTTTTGCTGCCTGAAATTCTTTGCAGGACTCTAATTTCTCCAGCACTGCAATTTCAGCATTCTTTTGTTCTTCTACTGTTAATTGCTTTTTCCTGTTTCTTGATTCTTTCCTAAGTTCAGCCTTATTCATTTGTTAGTCTTGTGTTTGGAAATTTCAAGAGTTACTGGAGGAACGGCATCTCCTCTTTTCAAAGCCTTGACAGCAGCGGCAACAGAAGTATCTGTTTGGTTAAGCACTTGATATTGTGCCTGAATGCCTAAAATGTCTCTCGCAATCATTGCTTTAAGTTGCTTTGCAATGAGTTTTCGTGACTGGCTTATATAGTACCATCTGACAGGAACTCCGTTATCTCGTGCAAACATAACGAAATCGTATGTTAGAGATTCATCTGAAGGTAGAGCCTTTAGTAATTTGTTTATGTCTTTGTACTTTAATAGTTTATCTCTGTTAAGGTCTGTATATTTGAAGGAGAACTTGTGAAGTAGTCCCATATTTGCAACTGCAATATAGTAACTTGAGATACCGACAGTGTCGTTTGGAACAAAGATATCAGGGATAATGCCGCCACCGCCGTAAACAGTCCTGCCGTTTGCTGTTTTGAAGATTTTCTTTTCATCTGTCTTGATGCTGTCGGAATTATATATTTCTCCGTGGGAATATCTGTCATAAAGTTCCATAGAATATTTGTCATCACCAGACTTATAATCTTTTTGAACGCATCTTCCTGAAGGAGTGTAATATCTTGCTGTTGTCAGGCGGATTGCACTACTGTCAGGCAAGTATGTCTGTTTTTGAACAAGACCTTTTCCAAATGAGCGGCGACCGATGATAAGGCCTCTGTCATTGTCCTGTATTGCTCCTGCAAAGATTTCGCTTGCCGATGCAGAGTATTCATCAATAAGAACTGCTATTTGGGCATCATGGAATGAGCCACTATTGTCGCTCCAAACCTGGATATTCTCGCGTGCGTCGCGACCTTTCGTATAGACAATTAATTCACCTTTTGAAAGGAATTCGTTAACCATCAGTGTTGCCATTTCCATAAAACCGCCGGCGTTGCCTCGGAGGTCAACGATGTATTTGTCTGCTCCTTTGCTTTGCAGTTGGGCAATGGCTGTTAGGAATTCATCGTATGTGTTGCGACCGAATTTGTTTACCTTTACATAGCCTATTGTCTTGTCGATCATATATGCTGCGTCAACAGATGTAACAGGAATGTCGCCACGTTTAACGTTATAATAGAGAATCTTTTTTGAGGAATTTCGTTTAATGCCGATTTTAACGGTTGAATCTTTTGCTCCGGTAATCCATTTCTTTACTTTCTCGCTCGAAACTTTTGAGCCTGTAGTTATTGAGTCGTTAACGGAAACAATTCTGTCGCCGGCAAGGATTCCTGCTTTTTCCGCTGGTCCGTTAGGGATAACTTCAACAACGTTTGCAGTATCGTTCATCATGTTAAAAGTGATGCCGATTCCGCTGAATGAGCCGTTGAGTTCATCATCTGTAGCCTTGACATCACTTGAAGGAATGTAATAGGAGTGTGGGTCAAGATTTGAGATAATTTTAGGGATAGTCAGTTCTACTAAATCTTTTATGGATAAAGTATCGACGTATTCACTTTCAATAAGGTTCAGAACGGTATTTATCTTTCTGTCCTTATCGGTAATGAATTTCTTTGTTGAAATATGGTTCCCTATTATAATACCCAAAACAATAGAGGTTGCAATAACCAGAGGAAACCAGATTATCGGATTATGTTTTATTCTCATTTATATAATAACTTTTTCGTGTCTTATAGGGCGACTGCTTATTCTTCGTCGCTTAAAAAGCAGCATTCGATGCCTGCTTTTTTCAGGAGGTCAAGTCCGTCTGTAATTCTGTAATATTCAGAAAATACGACTCTTGAAATACCTGCCTGTATGATTAATTTTGCGCATTCAATGCAAGGTGCGGCAGTAACGTATAGTGTTGCTCCGTCACTGCTGTTGTTGCTTCGTGCAACTTTTGTTATTGCGTTGGCTTCTGCATGGAGAACGTAAGGAAAAGTATGGTTCTCGTTATCTTCGCAAATGTTGTCAAAACCTGACGGAGTGCCGTTAAATCCGTCGGATATAATCATTTTGTCCTTTACAATCAAAGCACCAACCTGACGCCGCTTGCAGTATGAGTTCTCTGCCCAGATGCGTGCCATACGCAAATAGCGTAAATCCAGTTTTGCCTGTTTTGATGAATTATCCATAACTTGTTATTATATACGCAATTATAGTTATCTTTTAACTATATGATATAAGCGTACTTTTCTGGAGCAAAGTTATAATAAAATTCAGAGTTTCGGAAGAAAAACACCATAAAAATGAAATAACCTTATACTAAGAGAAAAAGAATGTCTTAAAAAATATTAAAAGAAAGAATAACTTGTTATATTAACGCTAAGTTACTATATTTGTGAACTATGTTTTATAGTTTGTATTTATGCTAATAAGACTGCCTTATATCCTAAGAAGTGCTGTTTGTTTTATCCTACTTATGAATTGCCGTTTTTCAGTAGGAGCAGAACGGAGTGCTTTTTATTACCCTTACGGAATGCCGTATGCCGATTTGAACGGCTATGACCGATACAAGTACAGCGGCAAGGAGATAGAGACAGCCAATGGCTTGAACCATTATGACTTCCATGCCCGCAGTCACGACTTTGCCCTTGGGCAGTTCACTGGTCAGGACAAAAAGGCTGTTGACTATGCCTCCGTTTCCCCATACACCTACTGCGCCGCCGACCCCATAAACAACATCGACCCGACAGGCGAAGACGGAGTTAGAATTATAGATGATAAAAATAAGACAATAACAGTCAGAGCCGTATATTTTGTCGTCACTGAAGATCAAAAATATAGAGAAGGTGAGGATATTAAGACCGTTAAAGGGTATTCTAATGCGGATATAAAAGAAATGAATGATTATAATAGTTATTTAAATGGAATAAAGCTTTCAGTTTCAGAAGGAGAGTATAAGGGTTATAAGGTATTGTTTGATTTGGTTTTTAAAGATGGAAAAGGAGTGTATGAATCAGAATATTTCGCAGGTGAAGAAAAATATCTGGGGTATCCTGTTGGAAATAGAATAAGCAAAGGGCATTATAAGATTCAGAAAAAAGTAGGATTTGAACTAAAGATAAACCCAGATGGAACAACATCTGTTGTTGGAGCTGTAACAGATGGTACAAAAAAAATATATATGAATGTTGGTTATGACACGAAGATGAACAGATTGCATGAGATATTCCACACATTAGGTTTTACTCATCCTGCTAAAGAAGGAGGAAAGGAAGGAATTATGCATTATCCACCGCTAAGACCTTCGCAAAGAGATGCTGATGAAATAGCAAACTCTAAATTTTTACCAACGATTAAAAAATAGAATATGAGACATATTATAGCATTTTTAGTTGTTATGCAAATATCTGTTTCTGCTTTATTTTGTAAAGAAAAGGAAGAAATCAAAATATTTTCGCATGAATATATGTTTTACAGAATAAATATCTACGAAGTGCCTCAGCACTCTATGTATATGCTCTTTTTTATGACAGAACCTACTGATACATTGGTGTTTGATATGGATAGTGTGAGTTCCGTGTTAAGTAGTATTCGTACGGATTCTATGATATTTTCTGATAGTGCTGTTATTCGTGTGTTTGTTGATTTATATGGTATGTCAAAGAAAGCTGAAACTGCATATAATTTTTTTATGTGTGATTTTTCAGAAGAGTATTCAAAAAATTTAAAAGCAAAAACATTCCGATTGCGAGATGGCTTTACTCTTGAAGTGAGTTATTTTAAAATTGTGGGATTGTTTGCGAAATATGACTTACCTAATAGTTATCATTATTTAGTTTATACGTTTGGAGAAAAAGGTAAGGATTTCCGCTATATTTGCCCTCTTCATATATTATATAGCGAATCAATAGAAAATCTTATTATAAAAGATAAAGATAGATAAGCGATTCATTGTTTATAAAGAGTTTTATGCTATATCAATTAATAGATATGATGATAAAACAAAATTTCTTGAATAATATTTATTTTGGAGTGCATTTTATAAATCCGATCATGGACTTGTCTTGGAAAGTAAGACAAGATATAGTTCTTGAACCGGTAAAAGTGCTGCTGGTTCGGGACTATTGCGGGAACTATGAGTATGAAAATTGCAGATTGGTCCGCATACATACAGAAAACGGCTATATCGACGGTAACGGCATCTATAACGCCTATATTAAGGATTATCAAGGTAATAACCGCGTGACAGTCAGCCATACAGGGCAGTATTTTGACGTGACGAACTATTACCCATACGGAATGCCGTATGCGGATTTGAACGGCTATGACCGATACAAGTACAGCGGCAAGGAGATAGAGACAGCCAATGGCTTGAACCATTATGACTTCCATGCCCGCAGTCACGACTTTGCCCTTGGGCAGTTCACTGGTCAGGACAAAAAGGCTGTTGACTATGCCTCCGTTTCCCCATACACCTACTGCGCCGCCGACCCCGTAAACAACATCGACCCGACAGGCGAAGACTGCCTTATAACTATAGACGGGAATGAAATAAACATCTATGCAAATATCTTTATTTATGGGCAATATGCTACGGATGATTTGGCAAAGATTTATAAGAAAGGCATTGATGAGACATGGGGTACAATAACATCTTATACAGACTATTTAGGCAAAAAATACACTGTAAATTGGAACGTTAATGTAGAGGCGTTTCCGAATTACAATCCAAAGAACATGGATTTCAACGGAATAAATAATTATTTTAAAGTGTTCAGGGTAAAAAATGAAAAATATAAAGATGTATTTTCTTATGTCCTTAAATCAAACCAAGGCGAGATACGCAGTAAGGGTATGTATGGGGGAAATATTAAAAAGGACAATCCAATGCCACATGAGTTTGGCCATATATTGGGATTAAGTGACAAGTATGTCACGGAAGGCGATAATTATGGAAAACCTGTAAGTCCAGAATGGGAAGGCAATATAATGGCAGAATCGGCAGGCGAGGGTACTGTTAGTAAAATGAATATGGATATATTGATGTTGCGGTCAATAATTTTTAACAACCATATAACCCCATTGATAGAACGTTTTGTTCCAGGTTATTTATTAAAATCATATAGAAATGACTCTAATAAGGAGAAATAAAAAGTTCTAGTTATGATATATAAAGTCCCAAAAAGCATTTTATTGCAACTTCTGTTTTCATTGACAGTGCTTTTATCAGTTATTTCTTGTAATGTAAATGAGAGTTATGATACAGGAAAGCCTCAACAATACGCATTAAAAAGAAAATTTGTTGAGAAGTTTACAGGTTGTACAATATATAATTTGCAGGAAAGTAAGAAGAAAGGATATGCGGGAGATCTTGAGTACTGTATAGGAGAAGACTATGATAAGATATTTATCTTTAATAACGGATTGCCTGTTTTTGTGGTTACTGAACAATTTAAAGATTGTAATGATTTTTTAGAGCGGAGTACGATTTTGCTATATTTAGATAATTGTAAACTATTGGCAGAAGGATTAAAAGACATTAAAAATTTCACGTTGAGATTCGCTATGTGGAATTCAAAAGATGATGAGAAAAGCAAAATAGGTGTGTTGTTTTTTTGCTTTGACGGAAATTTTTACGCTATTTCAGTATCACATTATGAAAATGATAAATTAATCAAAAGTCAGAGTGAAACATCTGAAAAACGAATGGTTGAGAGTCATAGGAGCGTTCTAGAAAGATTAATACAACAAAGAAACCAATCGTCTTACGGTGATACTCTTAACTGGGATGATTATGTAGATACTTTTAGTGATTACCTTATTCGTTACGGCAGACCAGTATGTGTTTACACTGAGCACTTATTGACTTGTTATGACTTGAAAATGATGTTATTAAATAATAGTAATTGTAATCTCCACTTTAGGGGGTATGATTCTTTAATTGAAAAATTTGAAAATGTTAAGGATTTTACTTTAAGACTTGCAATATGGAGATTAGGAGGATCAAAAAATGAAGTAATTCATGTGTGGTTCTTTTTGTATAATGGAGAGTTTTATGCTATATCAATTAATAGATATGATGATAAAACAAAATTTCTTGAA
>OHBJ01000879.1_pt1 | contig 20394 bp, 28 predicted proteins | sample 1577241 | NCBI WGS metagenome assembly OHBJ01 (sample SAMEA3541594, study PRJEB24748) | human gut metagenome | biome: human gut; feature: human-associated habitat; material: faeces | place: China | collected 2012 | reverse complement strand
GTAATAACATAATCCTTAACCCAACCATCTCTTATTTCACAAACACTCGTAGGAGCACAAAGAGAAATTTCGTCAAGCTTATCCTGTCCGTAGACAACCATGCCCCGTTTAACACCCAGACTAATGAGCACCTGCGCCAATGGGCGTACCAGATATTCATCATAAACACCAAGAAGCTGCTTAGTAGGAGTGCCAGGATTTGTCAGTGGTCCTAAAATATTAAACACTGTGCGAAAGCCCAATTCCTTGCGAATTGCTCCAACATATTTCATGGAGCTGTGATATTTTTGTGCAAAAAAGAAGCACATACCAACCTCTTTAAGCAGCTCAATACATTTTTCAGGACTTTGGTTAATATTTACTCCCAAAGCCTCCAGGCAATCTGCTGTCCCACATTGAGAGGAAGCAGCTCTATTGCCATGCTTAGCAACCTTTAGGCCACCTGCCGCCGCTACTAGAGCCGAAGTAGTTGAAATATTAAAGCTGTGGGCATTGTCACCACCAGTACCAACTATTTCAAACAACTCCATATCTGTAACAACCTTAGTGGCGTGATCTCGCATAGCAGCTGCACAGCCGGCAATTTCATCTATTGTTTCTGCACGAGTACTCTTGGTAGAAAGAGCAGAAAGAAAGGCTGCATTTTGTGTAGCCGTTGTTGCTCCACTCATAATTTCATTCATAACAGCATATGCTTCGTCATATGTCAAATCTTCTTTATTTACTATCTTTACAATGGCCTCTTTAATCATTTTGTTCACTCCTTTAAACCTGTATCTATTTTTGCCAAGCCTTATAGTGGTTTTGTACTAACCACTATTCCAAGAAGTGTCCTTAATATGTTTTACTTTCATAATTCCCCTCCATAAAAACAAAAACTCCCTTGACTATCTGCCAAAGGAGTAAAATAAAAAACGCCTTCAACAGAATATACTTCTGTCAAAGACGAACATCTGGTGGACGGAAAGCACTTCAACACCGGCACGGCGGACATCTGCGCCGCCTGTGACCTGCCGGGACTGCGGGCAGAGGGCATCTTCACCCACTTCTCCGTGTCGGACGAGCCGGACGCGGACAGCCGCGCCTATACGGAAAGGCAGCTGGCGCTGTTCCGCCGGGTCATCGACGCAGTGGAGGAAAAGCGCGGACAGCGCTTCGCCATCCGCCACTGCGCCAACTCCGGCGGCGTGGCCTGCTATCCGGAGACGTACATGGACATGGTGCGCCCCGGCATTCTGCTTTACGGCTGCGGCCCGCTGGCCCAGGGGCTGGGGCTGCGGCCGGTGATGACCCTCAAGACCACCGTCAGCACCATCAAGATCTACGAGCCGGGCACGGACGTCAGCTACGGCCGCCTGTTCACCACCCCCCGCGTCACCCGCATGGGCGTGGTGCCCTACGGCTACGCCGACGGCTTCTTCCGCTGCCTGTCCGACCGCTGCGCCCTCATGACGGCGGCAGGTGCGGCGCCCCAGCGGGGGCGGATATGCATGGATATGTGCATGATCGACCTGACTGACCTGCCCTCTGTGCAGGTGGGCGACGAGGTGGAGATATTCGGGCGGAACCAGCGGGTGGACGTGCTGGCGGACGCCGCCGGCACCATCCCCTACGAGCTGACCTGCGCCGTCAGCCGCCGCGTGCCGCGCGTCTACTACAAAAACGGACAGGAGACGGAGAAGGAGCTGCTGCTGCGGTTTTGAACACAGGACACAGCCGATGCATAGGATAGACCGGGCGGGAGAAAAGGAATTTACCGGCGCGGCGCCCTAGCGGCCGTCCAGCGAAGCTTCGAAGAAGCCAGAAAAACTGAGCAAAATCTGATTGAAGAGCGCATGCGGATCCAGATCGCAGCGCTTTTTTAATGCCTGAAAAAGAAAGAGGGAATGCTTAATGACTATCACTGAAATCATCCAGAAAAAGACTGAACTGCTGGAACGATCCAAGACTGCCACCGTAGAACAGCTGAAGAACATCCAGAAGGAAATGGAAGGCCTGAACGCTGAACTGAAGAAGGCCCAGGAAGATCAGCAGGCCGAACTGCTGAGAAACCAGATTGCGGGGGCTATGGACAACGGTGCTTATGCTGGGAACATCCTGGCTGATGTTGGCGCTCCGAAAAAGGCACCTGTTGTGAATGCGAAAACCTTCGCCAGCACGCCTGAATATCGTCAGGCCTTCATGGATTACGTGCTGGAAGGGAAGATGGATCCCATGTTCCGGGCTGTTGCGACTACCGCAAACAACGGCGCTGTGATCCCCGTGCCCGTACTGAACGAAATCGTAGAAAAGATGATGAAATACGGGAACATCCTGCCTCTGGTTCGTCACCTGAACTATCCTGCCGGTATGACCGTTCCTACCTCCACTCTGGAAGCAACTGCTAAATGGGTAGACGAAGGGGCCGCCATTGCTGCTGACGGGAAAAAGACCGCTTCCGTGGCGTTTGCTGGTTACCAGCTGGCTGCAGCTGTCGGCCTGACCTTCCAGGCTCAAATCAAGAGCATGGCCATTTTCGAGCAGGCCCTGGTCCAGGATGTATCTAAAGCAATGACACTGGCTCTGGAAGAAGCCATCATCTCCGGCGACGGCACTGGCAAGCCTACCGGCATCACCAAAGCTACTCCTGCCGCTACTCTGACCACTAAAGCTCCGGATTACAAATTTCTGATTAGCATTCTGAAGGCCATTCCTTCCGCCTACAAGAGTGGCTCTGTGCTGGTGATGAACGAATCCACCTTCCTGGACTTTGCCGGGATTACCGATACCGCTGGCCAGCCCATCGCCCACGTGAACTACGGTATCGACGGCGCTCCTGCAGCACGGATCCTGGGCAAACCGGTTGTCTTTACCGACTTCCTGCCTTCTCTGGACTCTGCATCCGCCGGTAACACCATCGCATTTGCCTTTGACATGAGCAAATACATCCTGAACGTGGCCTATGCCATGGATCTGGTGTCCTACATCGACAACGCTACCAGAAACCGCATCTATCAGTCCGTAGGCCTGTATGACGGCAAAGTCGTTGATGCCAACGGTCTGGTGCTGATTAACAAGGCGGGGGCCTAACCCTCTCCCGCCTCTTTTGAGGAGGGAAGAGAATGGAACTCAACGATTTTAAAAACTATCTCCATGTCGACTCTGATCTGACTGACGATGACTCTCTCATCCAATCCCTGATGACTTCGGCGAAAGAATACATCGTGAACAGTACGGGGAAAGAATGGACAGAAAGCACCGACGCTCCTCTGATGCTGACTTGTGCAAAGCTCCTGGTGGCGCACTGGTACTCCGACAGGAGTTTGGTGTCTAAATCTAACGTCCAGGAATACAACCACAGCATCACGAGTATGTTGCACCTGATTGAGATGTCTGACGCATATCCTGAAAAGGCGGTGAGGACGGAATGATCTGCAACCCTGGTCTACTGAACCGAAAGGTGACCATCTATCGGCCCACGGTAACGGCAGGGACCGACCTGGACGCTCAGACGGATAGAGTGCTGTACTCCAACGTTTCTGCCTGGATCGCCCCTGTGCGGGGCATTCAGTACAAAGAAGACTGGACTGACCGGAACGATGCCACGGTGAAGATCACGATCCGCTACCGAAAAGGGATCACGGACGGCTGCTGGGTCAGCTACAAGGACCATCACTATCTGGTGTCCTGGATCGCCGACCCGGACATGCTCCACGAATCTCTGGAGCTGATGTGCGTTGAACGGCTCCGTGGGGATCCTCCCGAGTCAGAAAAAGACGGATGGGAGCCCTGACCATGGCTGATTTCACCATCAAAGGAATGGAAGAATTGAATGCCGACATCCTGGAAGCGGCCCAACACTACCCGAAAGAGGTGGAAAAGCACCTCAAGAAGACGGGTGATGTGCTGAAAAAGAAAGCCATCGAGAAAAGTCCGGATTCCGGAACCAATCACAAGCGAAAACTCAGTAAGTCCTGGAAATCGGAAATCGAAGGCATGACCGTGGACAGCCTGGAATATCAGCTCCGGAACACATCGCCACACTATCACCTGGTGGAACGAGGTCACAAGATGGTCACCCGGAAGGGAAGGACCATCGGCTTCGTCCAGGGGCGGCATTTTTTCGAGAAAGCATCTGACGAATTCGAATCGTCAGATGAAGTCGGACAAGAAATGGAGAGGTTTGTAGCAGAAATCCAAAGGAAGATCGCTCATGATTGACGACAAAGATATCCTGGAGGCCGTCAGAGCTCAACTGAAGGCGGCATGGCCGGACCTGGACGTGAACCTGGACGATGTCCAGAGGTCCTTCCGGCTGCCGTGCTTCTTCCTTCGTTTCTTCGAGCTTGACAGCCCTCAAATGGTTTACAGCAGGAGCCTGAAAAGGTCCTGCACCCTACATATCGACTACTTTACTCAAAAGAACCGGAACTCCGCTATAGAGCTGTACAAGGTACGAAAGCGGATCCGGGAACTTTTTACCTTCGGACTCCAGGTGGGCGACAGGGTCTTCAACTTCGACGGCATCTCGACGGAAACAAACGGAAAAGACGCAGATATCCTCTCTGCGACTCTCAGTTTTTCCTTCTACGACGTCATCAAGGACACGGAAGAAGATCCCCCAACCATCGGAAATCTCGAACAAGATATTGAACTTTTAAAGGAGTGAGAAAATGGCTCAAAAAGCACCTAGCGTCATCGTGACGTTTAAGGAACGTGGGATCACGGCCATCCAGCGCAGTCAGCGTGGCATCCTGGCCATGATCCTGACCGAAACCCAACCGCTGGATCCGCTGACCATCTACTCTGTAGACGACATCCCAGAATCCGGGCTGTCTAGTGACAACATTGAACAAATCCAGCTGGCTCTGAAAGGCTACCAGACCAGCCCCAGAAAAATCCTGGTATATACCGTCAAAGACACTACCTATACGGACATCCTCAAAACGCTGGAAAACGTCCGCTTCGACTGGCTGGTAATCCCCGGGATCACCGCCGAAAATGCGGAAACCGTCTCCAGCTGGATCAAATCCATGCGGACCGTAAAGGATAAGGCTGTGAAGGCCGTTCTGCCCAACGAGGCCGCCGACTTCGAAGGTGTGGTGAACTTCACCAACACCAGCGTTCAGACGAAGACCAAGACCTATACGGCTGCCCAGTACTGCTCCCGTGTGGCAGGGATCATCTGCGGCACGCCCATGACCATCTCCTGCACCTACGCCCCTGCTCCCGAGCTGATCGCATGCGACAGCTACACCAGCGATGAACGGGATGACAAGGTGGGCAAGGGAGAACTGTTCTTCTTTAACGACGGAGAAAAAATCAAGATCTGCAAGGGCGTCAACTCCTATGTATCTACCGTCCAGGGGAAGTTGAACTCCTACCAGAAAATCAAGCTGGTTGATCTGATGGACATGATCCACGACGACATCAAACAGACTGGCCACGACTCCTACATTGGTAAATACGCCAACAGCTACGACAACCGGTGCCTGCTGGTGACCGCCATCAACGGCTATTTCCATGAGCTGGAAAAAGAAGGGCTCCTGGAAGTCGGCCAGAACCTGGCGGAAATCGATATCGAGGCCACGAAGAACTGGCTGGAAGCAAACGGGAAATACACGAGAGACGAACTGGAAAGCATGTCCGATCTGGCCATCAAGAAGGCAAACATCGGCGAGAACGTGTTCATTAAATCCACTATTTCCATGCTGGATGCCATTGAACACATCGAAGTAGCTAACGTGATTCAGTGAGGAGGTGACCATACATGCACGAAGTTGATACTCAGCGAGTCGTCTATGGCTCCTATGGCCAGGTATGGCTGGACGGCGACGAAATCGCAGAAATCGAGTCCTGCAAGGCTACCCTGACCGCTCAAAAGACGGCCATTAAGCGTAGCCGTCACCTGGTTGACGGATATAAGACCACTGGCTACGAAGCCAAAGGCAGCATCAAGCTGCACAAAGTCAGCTCCTACCTGATTAAAAAGCTGGCCCCGGCCATCAAGGAAGGGAAGCAGGTAAAATTTACGCTGATCAGCAAACTGGACGACCCGAACGCCCTGGGCGCTGAACGGATTGCTCTGTACGGCGTTATGTTTGACGCCGTAGACCTGATCAACTGGGAATTGGGGAAGGTTGGCGAGGAATCTCAGAACTTCACTTTTGAGGATTTCGACCTGCTTGACCTGATTGACGAAGAATAAGGAGAAAAGCATGAGCGTACTCGCACTGCTGCTTAATGCAGACGTAAAAAAATTTGAAGAAAAGCAGACTAAAAAGATGGAAATCCCCAGGCTCTCCGCAGCCCTGGGGGCTCCTTTTGAATTGGAGCTGCAACCAATCGACCCGGAGCTTTACTCCGAGATCCAGGAAAGCGCTGTAAAACTGGACAAGAAAGGCGGCCTGAAGAGCATCGACACCTATGCGCTGTCGGTTCGGACCTGCGTTGAAGGCATCAAGGATCCATCCATGAAAGATAAAGGCCTGATGAAAAAATTCGGAGCGGCCTCTCCTAATGCCCTGGTAAAAAAACTGTTCCTGGCTGGCGAAATCAGCGACATTTCTCAGGAAATCAGCAAGGTCAACGGCTACACGAGCCAGGACGAAACGGATGAAGTTGTAAAAAACTGATAGAGACGGACGGGGAAGTCGAACGCATGTACTTCCTCTTCCGGTTTCATGATATGGACCCGTGTCTGGTGGAAAAAATGCCATTCCGCCGGAAACAGGTCCTACTGGCGTTCGCCGCCTACGAAATCGCAGAACGGAACGCAGAAATCGAAGAAATAAAGAAAGGAGGGGACGATCATGGCACGAGTCATTGACGCCATCATCCGGCTACACGACCAATTCAGCCCCGTGCTGAAGCAAGTCAGTAATAGCCTGACGGAGTCGGAGAAGATGACAAATCGATTCGGCAGGAACTTGAAGAGCATCGGCGGAACGATGTCTTCGGTTGGAGCGACAGTTTCCACAGCCATGGCGCCCATTATGGCCGCTGCCGCTGCCGGGCTGAAGCTCCACAGCGACTTCGAACGTGGCATGGCAAAAGTCAGTACTCTGGTGGATACAAATGTGGTCAGCCTTCAGCAGCTGTCCAATGGCATCCGCCAGATTTCTGATGAAACCGGCATGAGCGTCACGGAGCTGGCAGAAGCTGAATACCAGGCAATTTCCGCTTCCGTGGACACTGCCCACGTGACGGACTTTGTCAGAACGGCCGCAATCGCCGCAAAGGCAGGTTTTACGGACACCACGACGGCCATCGATGGACTGACCACGGTGCTCAACTCTTACGGCATGAGCGCAGAAAATGCCGGGAAAATCACTGATCAGATGCTGATGACGCAGAATCTGGGCAAAACAACCTTTGGCGACCTTGCTCAGGGCATCGGTTCTGTGGCTACGGCGGCCAGTCTGGCCAAAGTCAGCACCGATGATCTGTTTGCTTCCATGGCCATTCTGACTAAAAATGGTGTGCAGACGTCCGAAGCTTTCACCGGGTTTCAGGGGATCTTGACGGCAGTGTCCAAGCAGAGCAAACAGTCCGTCAAGACGGCTGCTGCCCTGGGCCTCAACTTCACGCCGGAACATCTGGGTCAAGTCGGGTGGCTGAAATTCCTGGAAGAAGTCAAAGAAAAGGTGGGCGATGATCAGACAGCCATCCAGCACTTGTTCGGCCGTGTCGAAGCGGCGAACGCCTTCAAGGTGTTGACCAAAGACATGGGGCAGCTGAAGGACGCCCAGAGAGCTATGGGTGACTCCATGGGAGCCACGGAGCTGGCTTTTAACAAAATGCTGACTCCGGCAGAGAAAAACAAAATCGCAATGAACCAAATGAAGAACGCACTCATGGATCTCCGTGGGGTCGTTGCTCCTGTAGTCATGGCAACCGCTCAAGCCGTCAAAGCTTTCACAAGCTGGTGGAACGGGCTCAGTGATGGACAAAAGGCTTTCGTGGTCCATGCCATCCAGGTAGTGGCTGCCTTTGGTGCAATTACCCTGGCCACTGGCAAGGCTATCAGTGCACTGGGGCGGTTCAGTATCTTCATCAGCCGATTGCCCAGGACCTTCCGCAACATCCGGAGTGCGGCTTCCATCATCGGGAAAGGCTTTCAGTTCATTCCTGGCGCCCTTCGTCTCGTAGGCGGAGGCTTCCTCCGTTTGGCTGGAATCGTAAAAACGGCCATGAGTGGTATCGCTGCCGCCGTAGCAGCAAACCCGGTATTTTTCGCCCTGACCGCCCTGGTGATGCTTCTGATTGTGGTCTACACCCACTGGGATGAGATCGTCAGCTACGTCAAGGAGAACTTCCCTCAGGTCTATGCCGTCGTCACCAGCGTTGTGTCCAACGTCATGAGCAAACTGAGTGCCCTGATTGACTGGATAACGGGGACTCTGATCCCGATGTGGACAAACGGGTGGAACACCATGACGGCCATCTTCGAGGGGGCTTTTGACGGGATCTCTACGATCGCCCACCGGGCTCTGGATTGGATCCTGGACAAAATCGAAAGCATCAAGAGTGCTGTGTCCGGCATCCATCTGCCGAGCTTCAGCCTGGGCGGGCACGCCACCGGTACCATGGGCCTCCCTGGCGGAACGACTTTCATTCACGAGCAGGGCCCTGAAATTATGGACCTGCCCACCGGCACTCGAATCATTCCTCACTCTGAGAGCTTGAAGCAGGAGTATGTGAGAGGCAGAAAAGAAGGCAGTGGAAAAGGCGGCATGAGCATCACCATCCCAAAACTGGCTGATCAGATTGTTGTCCGGGAAAATGCCGACGTCGACCGCATCATGGAGAAGCTCGTATTTAAGCTGAAGCAGTTCAGCATCAACCGCATGGAGGGGGCGATTTAATGGCGAATGAATTTTGGAGCGGTCTTATAGCCGGGCTCATTTCTGGCAACGTCAACTCCGTGATTCTGAGCGCCAACGGCGACTCCATGACGCTCCCTATCATGCCCGAAACAGTGGAAACGAGTGTTTCTCAGAACAACGGCACTGTGACCATCAACAATGACGGCGAATATAACATGCCAGGCAAGACGGGGCTACACGAAATCAGCCTGGATGGGATTTTCCCAGCTCAGAACTACAGCTTTGTGGACGTTACCCCGGATAGTCCGGAAGATTACGTCTACCAGCTGGAGAACTGGAGATCTACCGGGCAGGTTGTCCAGCTAACCGTGCCAGACAGCCCCATCGACCTGCCGTTTCTCATCGAATCTCTGAAATACGGATATAAGGATGGGACCTACGATATTTTTTTCAGCATCTCTTTTCGGGAATACCGCTACATCGCCGGAATCTCCAATGATAAAATCAACAGCTTGACCGGCCTTAAATCCCGACCTGATACCATGGTGGGCACGGGTGGCATCATCGGCACGACTGCAACCAGCGGCACGGATATGGCCGGAAACATCGGCCGGGCTATCGGCAGCGCAGTGAGAGGCGGCACCACTTCCCCTATGGGCTGCATCGAGGCGGCCATGAAAGCCTGTAAAAAAGGCGGCGTCAAACCGGGTGACCTGATCAAGGTTGCCGCATCGGGGGTGATGGTCAATGACAGAATCATTTAGCCTCCTAGATAAAACCACGGGACAAGACCTGACTCCCTGGATTATCTCCTATGAGTGGTCCGGTGACCTGGAGCAGGCCGGCCGGAAGCTGAATTTCAAGACCGCTTACACGACAAAGGACAAGGCCTGGACGAATCCCACCGTCAATCTGGGGGACGAAGTCATGCTCTACTGCATAGATCCAACAGCAGGCGGGCAGTTCGACCTTTTCCATGGAAAAATCTTCATGCAGAGCCGGGAGTCCAGCTCCTATGAAATGGAATTTGTTGCCTACGACAAGCTAATCTATCTGGCGAAATCAAAGTACACACTGAAATTTTCAAAGGTGCCAGTCAAAGATGTGCTCTCCACCATGGCCAGTAAGGTGGGACTCACCCTGGGCAGGACGTCCGACGATCTGACCTATAACGTTGACTTTGTGGCGGATGGCATGACCGGGACGGAAATCATCAAGAAAGCCCTGGAACAGGGACGGAAAAAATCCGGGAAAAGCTACCACATCTACCTGGATGCCCAGGACCGAATGAACGTTGTCAGGGCTGACACGATCATCCAGGGCTATGCCATCACCGATATGACCAACCTCACTACGGCCAGCCACAGCGCCAGCATCGAGGATATGGTCAACCGGGTGGAAATCGCCGACAAAGACGGCCACATCATCGGGGCCGTGACCAACTCCGACGACGTCAAAGCCTATGGCACCATCCAAGATGTATATAAGGTTGACAACAAACAAGATACTCAGTCCAGTGCCAAAGCCATGCTCAAGAGCGTGTCCGAGCACAGCGAAGCCGAAGCCCTGGGGAACATCCAGTGCATCGCCGGATACGCCGTAGAGATCCAGGAAGAACAGCTGAAAGGTAACTTCCTGATTATCTCCGACTCCCACACCATCGAGAACAACAGGCACATGATGAAGCTGACTCTGCGCTATCTTGATCCGACGAGCAATCCGGAAATCACGGCCGAGGGAAACACATCCGGCGGCATCACCATCGGGAGCATCGACGAAGGCATGAGCTCCGGAGAAGCTGCCTGGCTGGGAGCCACCATGGACAACGGGACGGAAGGATGTGTGGAAGCGGCAACGAAAGTCGGCAGTTATTACAGCCCATTCCTTGCCCAGGAATACGCTAATGGCGTGGTCAATGTCACCACGCTGGCCAATGATGCAGGCTCCAACACCATCGACTTTGATGCCAGCCAGCTTGAGAAGGGTGACGTCATCGTCTATGGAGATCAGGAGCATGTGGTCATCTATGACGGGGCTGGTGGGTACATCGGAAACAGCAGCAGCCAGAATGAAGTGGTACATGGCTCGAACTACAACGAAATGGGCGGACTGACGCCTACCCAGATCATCAAGACGTCCAGGATATAAGGAGGATGCAGCATGAAGAAAAACCCGTACAGCGAACTCCTGGAAATCATGAACGGCGTGGGGCGAAACAACCAGAGCCCGACAATCCAGATCGGGACAATCCTAGAACCACCGCCCAACATCAAGGTGAGATACAAGTCCATCATCCTGGAATCATCCGAGTGCTACATCTCTGAATATCTGCTGACGGAATATGCCAGGACGGCCCGTGGAGTCATCAAGACCCAAACTGAAAACGCCCAGGGTGGGAGCGGCGATGCATCCTATGCGTCCCATCTCCATCAGATCAATCACAGCTACACAGAATCCTGGGTCACCACGGACACCCTCAAGAAAGGTGACAAGGTGGCCATCATGCCATGTGAATCGGAGGACGGAACCAGTCAGACCTACATCATCTTGGACAAGATAGTCAGACCGAATCGAGGTGGTTTTTAGTGAACCCTTTTATCGCTGGGCCTATCACCCAGACCGCCAAAAGCTACACGGCAAATCTGCCGGAACTCCAGGAGCTGGCCTGGGATTTTAGCCATGACTGCTTTATTCATGATGCTGACGGCCGGCTGAAGACCGTCACGGAAAACGAGGCACTGAAAGTCTGGATCTACAAAGCCCTGAAGACGGAAAGATACCGCTACATGGCATATCTCCACGGCGACTACAACGCCGAAGGAAACTACGGCGTGGAGCTGGAACGCTTCATCGGCACAAGGTCTAACTCCGAAATCAGTGCAACGGAAATCAAGAGATACATCAAGGATGGGCTCCTGGTGAATCCATACGTCAAGAGCGTGGACGCCATAGAGACAACCGTCAGGGACGGAGAGAACCTGACTCTGACTGTCAATCTGACAAGCGTTTACGGAAGTACATCAATCACGGTAGGAGGTGATTGAATTTGTTTGAAACTCAAAGCAAAGACGAAATCCAGCAGCGCATGGCGGCGGACCTGTCAGGCATGAACCCGAACAGCACCGTCGAAGGCAGCTTTGGGAGAGACATCATAAACGCCACCAGCGTAGAATTTGAGAAAACATATGCAGAACTCTCTCTGGTGAGCCAGGCAGGCTTCGCCCAGACCAGCTGGGGAGAATACCTGGAAAACATCGCAGAAGAGCACGGCGTTTTCCGCCGGAGCGCTGTCCGAGCAATCGGCACCGTCACGGTGACAGGCACAGGGACCGTCTCCCAGGGTGCGCTGTTTCAGACACAGGATGGGACGGAGTTTTCCGCAACCAGCACAGTCAAGGTGACTGCATCGGCAGACGTCCCTGTCCAGGCCGTGGAATATGGCTCCAAAGGGAACGTGGCCGCCGGGGCCATTACGATCATCCCCATGAGCATCCCGGGCATCACCAGGGTGACCAACGCCAAAGCCACATATGACGGTTTCGATGAAGAGACGGACGAGGAACTCCGGGAACGGCTGCTGTTTAAAGTACGCATGCCGGCCACGTCCGGAAACATGAACGACTACATCGAATGGGGAACCAGCGTAGAAGGCGTCGGGCATATCACCGTCGTACCGCTTTGGAACGGCAACGGGACTGTGAAGCTGCTGGTGACCGACTCCAACGGCCAACCGGCCAGCCCGGAACTTTTGGCCAGGGTGACGGAAAAAGTGGAAAGCATGCACCCCATCGGTGCCACTGTATCCGTCATCGCTCCCTCCGTGCTGGGTCTGACCGTCGCACTGACTCCCACCAAAGGCGGGGGAGATGCGGCCGCCATCAAAAAGGTGCTCAACGCTTACTTCCTTTCCAGACAGTACACGGAAAAGAAGGTCAGCTATGCGAAAGTCGGTCAGCTTATCATCGAGAACGCCGACACGACCCAGGTGGAAGACTACGATAACTTGACCATCAATGGGGCGACAGCCAATATCGGCGTAGATACCGACCAAATCCCGAGCGTCGTGGAGGTGGTATTGAATGCCTAACTTCAGACTGCTCAGAGACAGCGACCCGGACGTCAGCCGGTATCTGCCTCTTTTTTTATGCAACGACCCAACCTTTAAATCCTGGCTGGACACCCAGAGCGATGAACACAAAAGGCTCTGGATGGACATCATCGACGCATGGAAGCAGTTTTACGTGGAAGAAGCCACCTGGGGACTCTCCGACTGGGAACGATTCCTGGGCATCCCCACAGATGAAAAACTGTCTTATACGGTACGCCGGTCCGCCATCATAGCCAAAATGAACGGAACCCAGACGGTGACCAAAGCGTTCCTGGGGCGTACTATCAACAGCTTCACAAGCGATAAGTCCAGCCGTGTGGTGGACCATCCCGATCAGTACAGTGTTGACATCTACCTGCCTAATGGTGGTGTCCTCTCTTTCGAGGAAATGGACAAAGCCATCAGGACCTTTATGCCAGCGCATATCGGCTGGCGGTACATCTATCAGACCCACGTCAACGGAAGCCAGTACATCGGCGCTGTCCTTCGCCCGGCCCGGACGATTATGGAGATGGGTCGTCTCAAGGGTGACAAGCTGACCGGCCAAAGCGTGCTCCGGCTGGATAAGGCCATTGACTACGTCAACGGAAATGGACAAATTCAGACCACACCGGACGGGGTCAAGACTAACGCTGTTTTTGATGCTGATTACACAACCGTCAGCCCTTCGCCCTATGCTCCTATAGGGTCCACGGATGGGGTTTTTACAGTGGCCGCTGACGGGACAATCAAGCCGAATTAAAGGAGTGAGACAATGGCAGAATTTCACAACATCACCGTCACCAATGACGGAATGAAGCTTATAGCCCTGGCCTCAGCCATGCAGAAGTCCCTGGTATTTGACCGTATGGACATCGGCGATAGCAGGCCTGCGGATGCCAGTAAGGTGACCAGCATGACTAAAGTGGTCAGCAAGCGCATCGAGGCTTCCATCTCTGACATCGGAGTGGTTACTAATGCTGATGTGAGCGAGGCTCGCTATCGCATCCTGGGCAAGTACAGCAACAGCACCGTTACGACCGGTTTCAAACTTTCCGAAGTCGGTGTGATTGCTCACGTAGAATCCAACTACTACCAGGATAGCGGCTGGAACGGCTACGCAGGCGAACAGCTTCTCTTGGGATATTTCTACACTGACGCTGGGAAAGAGGACTGGCTTCCTTCCAAAGACACGCCCATGGACGACCTTCAAATGGGAGCATACTTTACGGTATCAAATGCGACTCAAATAGCCGTCTATATCAATGAGGAAGACAACGTCAGCCGGTCCGACTTTAACGCACACTTGACCGACAAAAACGCTCACAGTGATGTGATTGGCTGTACCAGCACGTCCGACGGCACTCGTGGCTTTGTCCCTGCCCCGAAAAAGGGCATGCAGACGGGATACTATCTCAGCGCAGACGGGTCCTGGGAACAAGTCAAGCAGAGGTCCGTCAAAGACATCATCGACATCATCTTTCCGGTGGGAGCACTTTTCACCACGACCGGGACGCAGAACCCAAACCAGCTATGGGCAGGGACCACATGGGAACGGTATGCCGCCGGCCGGGTGCTGGTGGGGGCTGGCGAGTATACCGAAAACAACGTCAAGTACACCTACGCCAACGGGGCCACGGGCGGCGAGGTGAAGCACCAGCTCACTGCTGATGAAATGCCGGCTCATGTTCACAGTTTGGCATTTGGCACAACCAATGTTTCTTTCAGCTTTTCCATTCGCTCTCAGTCCCAAGATGCCGCCAACGTGCTGGCTGGAACGAACACTACCGTTAGCAGAAGAGAACATAACAGTGGATACGCCGTAGAGCCGTCTTCTGCCGGTTCCTGGTATCGTGATGAACTGAGCTTTAACCAGGGAATTACGCCAACCGGTACGATGGGCAGCACGGGCGGGAACGGCTTGCACGAGAACCGTCAACCCTACACGGTGGTCAGCTTCTGGCGCAGAACCGCATAATCATCAAGCCGTACGCCGCCAGAAATTCACGACTACATAAGGCTGTCTGTTTTCGTGTCTCCCGTTGCCACCAGTAGAAGCGATCGTGATTGTATGAGAGTGGTTCCCTGCAGCGGCTGTGTCCATGTTTTCCCAGTGCCCAGCATTAGCACCGGTTGCCGCATGATCCGGATTCGCCGGATTCGTTCGGCTATATCCATGGTAGTGATTGCCGTTGGTGCTACAGCTGGCACTGTGGCTATGCGACGGCATCTCATCAGCAGAGAAAGGACTGATTCAATGAGTGTTTTCCAGATTTTAAAAAATAACGTTTTGATCATCGACGGGGATAAGTCCTACATGGACACCGTCGATAATTTTTTAGCAGACGCCGGGGCTGTATCCGTCCCGGAATCCGTCATCTATGACGATGCGCAGGAGTGCTGCGTAGTCGATGGGGAGTTTTTGAGCTATCCCAACGGCACCTACAGTGGCTACTGTGACCGCATCCAGGACCTTCTGGATGCCCAGGCTAAACGGACCTATGTACCGCCAGCAGAGCCCACAGCAGAGGACCAAAAGGCGAGCATCAAGGCAGACTATGACAGTGCCGTCAAAGAGCTGACTGACTCCATGGCCGTAGCCCTCTTGACCGGGGACACTGCCGCCCAGGAGAGCATCCGGGCAGATTTTAAAGACCTGCAAACTGCATACAAGGAGGCGATGGATGATGTTCAAAGTACCGAAGCGCTGTGAGTACTGCGCCCACAAGCTGGTGGACGGTAAGTGCGTAAATCCGGCCTGCATCGCTTACAAGCCGGAACAGCCGGCAGAAGATAAGAAGGAAGGTGAGTCCAAATGACTACCAGAGCGATCGTACCGAACGGCGACGGTGAAGGCTCCCTGGGAACGGTATCTGCTAAATGGGGGGCCATTTACTCGTCCGACCCGGCCAGCGGTGAAAACTCTGGCCGGGTGCCTACCACGGCGTGGGTGCAGAAACTCCTGGCCGATGCCCTGGCGAAACAGAAGACGGCCTACGAGCAAGCCATCAGCACGGCTGTAACAGCGGCGAAAACTCAGGCCAAACTGGACGCCCACCCCGTTGGGTCGTACTACTGGAGCAACGACAACACCAGCCCTGCCACGCTTTTCGGAGGCACCTGGGAGGCCCTGCCCCCTGGTTACACTCTGATTGCCCAAGGTTCCGGGAGCGACTCTTTCGGGAGTTTCACGTACGAAGCCGGGAAGCAATACGGCGAGCGGATGCACAAGCTCACTACCGATGAACTGGCATCTCACCAACATGTGATTAGGAGTATTACAACAGACGGAAATTTAAATCCTGTTGTCAACGAATCTAAAATTGGCAATTTTTCTGGGGCAACAATCCCCAATAAATATCTTTGGTCAAATGAAGCTGGAGAACAAGTTACATCTGGCAACACCGGCGGCAATGCGTCTCACAACAACATCCAGCCCTCCATCGGTGCATACGGATGGAAACGCACGGCCTAGGCAGTCCTGCGCCAGCCGTAGGAGGCGATGGACGGGGGCAGGGTGCTGTGGGGCTGGTTTCCACCAAATTCCATGTGTAAGACGTCCGTATTTCGGGTTGCGTTTGGTCCATTGGATAGGCTTGTTATCCATTTGCTCACAGCGCTTTCCATGTACGAAAAAACCCCGGAAGCCTCCGGGTCATCGTTTTTACTTTGCATAATGTTCATGTTCCCGCTTGCCAATCTAAATTGAGCATCGCCAGTAACACGAGGCATCTCATCGGTGGCACTATGCAGTACGACACCACACATAAGATGCTACCACCGGAGGCAGATTGTTTTGAGCTTTACCGCCGCCCGAGAAGTTTAACTCAGTTCCACCAAAATCAGAGCCAGTAGGGGCTGTTCGATCTTTGACTCCGGATATTTCTTTAACGATTCCTTCACAGCTTCCGCCCCACAACAAAACAGAGTTTATTTTTCCCATGTTTGACGGAAGCTCATCGGTAGATACCTGGGTAATCCATTTTATGCCATTTCACCCCACTTTATCCCCTTGACAAGGCCGTAACTGCACCACGTTAAGCACAAGTAAAACACCTTCTCTAGCGGCTTATGATAATGCTGTACGGACGATTGCCGAAAAAAGAAAAGCCCTGGTTACTTACAAAATATCCACTCCTTTTCGGAGTTCGGATAAGGTTTTATGCGTGTAGACGCCTTTCGTCACACCTTTTCTGGCGTGGCCCAAAATCATTTTTACCACCGTATCGTTGATACCAGCCGAATCAAGCATGGATGCGGCTGTGTGGCGTGCCTCGTGGGGGGTGTGGTGCATGGATAAGGCTTTCATCACCTTGTCCCACTGGCGGCGGAAAGAATCGTAGGAGCGGCAGGGGCAAAGCCAAGGGGATTCCTGGATTCTGTCCAGCACAAACGGCCAAATCTTTTTACTGACCGGGACCTGCCGGATGCCCGCCCGCGTCTTGCTCTTTCTGATGACAAGGCAACGCTGTCTGATTTTAACGTCTGAAGCTTTAATGTTGAGATATTCCCCGCATTTGAGGCCGGTATAAATCAAAATGAGTACATCAACCACAAAGGGAGTTTCTGTATTAGCCCATAGCCGGTTCCGTTCCCGGACGGTGAAAGGCTTTTTCTTATGCACCGGGATATGGGGGTCGATGGAAAGGCAGCTGGCATAGTCTGTAGTCACTATGTCGTATCTGATGGCATAGTCGTAAAGCTGTTCCAGCAGTCCTTTGACCTTCTTCTGCGTGGCGTATCCGGCAATCTTTTTCACGGCATCAATGGCCGCTTGCAAATCCCTGTATCGGAGAGATGCGAAAGGCCGAGAATGGAGGGTAGAGAGATGGCGAAAACAAATCTCATAGGCTTTCTGAGAAGATACGGACAGCCCCGGAAAATGTTCCTTCTTCCATCTTTCGTAGATGGCCGAGAAGGGAATTTCCGCTTGCATTGTGTCTGTATCATTGACGGCAAAGAGATGGCTCAGACCTTCCACGTAGGTTGCAAAGTACCCTAGTGTTTTCTGGCGGCCGTTGATGGTCTTTTTTACGACCCAGGGACGGCGGCGGTTGCCGCTGAGCTTATAGCAAGTACCAAAGCCATTGGGGAGTTTCATCAAATCACACCTTTCAATCTTTTAATAGGAGGATACCAAACGTGAACGATATTGTCATCGAAGGGCTTAGCACCGTGGTCAGCCTGGCCGTGGGTGGCTTGGTTGGATATGTAGTCGCATACGTTACCGGACTGAGAGCAGTCAGAAAGGGGATGCAATTAATTCTGCGGGCTTCACTCAACGATATGTATGTACGGTTCCAACGGACGCCGCCGACAGTCGAGGAAAAACAGGTTTTCGAAGAGATGTACGAGGTGTATGAACGTCTGGCGGAAAACGGCATCATGACCGTAAAACATGAAGAAGTACTTAAAATGCCGGAAGAGGTACGGAAATGAAGAAAGTACAGGGGTTCCTGCTGAACCTGCTCGGTTCGGTGGGCCGCATGAAAGTACGGGGCCTGCCCCGTGCCCTGGTGATTGTACTGATGCTGTTACTCATTGGCAGTATCGTCTTGTATCTGTCTGGTTGGGTTTGGCTGTGGGCTTTCCACTCCAAGGTTGACCTTCCGGCTTTAAACCAGCTGATACAGACGCTCACTGGGGTGTCTTTTATAGCGGCAATCGGTTTCATCGGGAAATCCCTGGTAGATGATAATGGGGACGGAATCCCCGACCAATGGCAAGGAGGAAAAGAAAATGATGAAAGAGTATCTGACGAAAAAAGTAGTAAAGGCGGAAAGATGCAGAGCGTGGAAAGACTTCGGGAGCCATAAGCACGGAGAAATGGGTTACAAAGTCGTCTACCCGGATGGTTATGTATCCTGGTGCCCGGAAGAAGAGTTCGAGGGCCACGCCCAGGAGCTGAAAAGCATCATGAATTTCGGGGACGTGCTTCAACTGTTGTACGATGCCCCGGAGCTGAAATTCGCCCGGGACGGATGGAACGGGAAAGGGATGTTCGTTTACCTGGTGCCAGGCAAAAAAGAAGAACCTTTTGCGGAAGCAGAAAAAATGGTTAAAGAACGGGATGGGAAAATCACTCACGGGGCATACCTGGCGCTCAGCAACAAGGACGGCGTTTTCCCATGGGTGCCTTCCCAGGCCGATATGATGGCGTGCGACTGGTACATTGTCGTAAGTGATGAAGAAGCCAAGGAACAGGGGTGGAAGTATGCTGATTAAAGGGATTGACGTATCCGAGAACAATGGGAACATTCCATGGGGTGATCTCCGGAACAAAGGTGTCCGGTTCTGTTATGTCAGATGTTCCTATGGCAAGCATGGACGGGATGAGAAATTCCGGGAAAACGTGGCCCAGGCCCATGCTCATGGGATGCTGGTAGGGGCATATCACTACGATTACAGTCTTTCCGTGGATGATGCCGTGGAAAACGCCAAGAACTGCCGGAAGGCAATCGAAGAAGCTGGCGTACTGCTGGAACTGCCCGTGTTCTACGACATGGAAGACGCTGACCACTGGAAGGAAAACAACGGCTTCGAAAAAGACCCGGAAATCGTGACTGCTATGTGCAAAGCGTTCGGGGAGAACATCGGACTCAACTGGGGCGTGTATGCCTCTTATGACTGGCTGACCACCATCATCAACTGGCAGTCCCTGGGGTGCCCCATCTGGAACGCTGAGTGGGGGCCAGGGGATGATATTTCCGGTTATGTGTGGCAGTACACGGACAACTACAACGGATACGGAATTGATGGCGATAATATGTATGACAAGGCCCTGTTTGGGATTAAAGGCTGAAGATACGGTGTATGAGGTCCACAGTGGCCTTGTACGCCGCTTTTTCTGCATATACTATTACTTATATGCGAAGTTTGAAAAAACCGTTTAAAAGCGAATATGCGAGGTGAAATATGGACGAGCAACAAAAATGGAAGTCCGTTGCGGCAGGAGTTGGAGCCGTTGCCCTGGTGGCCATATGCTGTGCGATCTATGGCTGTAGACAGGAACAAAAAGAACAGCCAAAAGTGATGGACTACCGCCAGACCACAGACCCGGGAGCTGTAAAAAAGGAACTGGGCGTATCTGATCAGACAGCCAAGGAGATAACCAGGGAAATCTACCATGTACAGTCCTCTGATACGCCTCCGACTGTTACCTACTATGTGCAGGCCCCGGACGTACAGACGGGAGCGGAAAAGGTGGCCAAAGACATCCAGGAAGGCAAGCCAACTGTCCCCGCCGCAGCAGCCGAAAAGACGGACAGGACTGTAGTGACGGCCGATACCACCCGGCAGAAAGTGGATGTGTACAAAATCAACCTGGCCAAGGCCCATAAAATCAAGCTGTGCGTTATGTAGTATATCGCTTCAATAACGATGAAAAGGTTAATCTGAATGATCCTTCTCATATTGTTGAAATCACTACTAATACTTTCTATAAACTTCCTTATGAAAACGGAAAGACTAAGTACCGCTATGTAGTGACTGCACTCGACC
>OHBJ01000875.1_pt1 | contig 20423 bp, 19 predicted proteins | sample 1577241 | NCBI WGS metagenome assembly OHBJ01 (sample SAMEA3541594, study PRJEB24748) | human gut metagenome | biome: human gut; feature: human-associated habitat; material: faeces | place: China | collected 2012 | reverse complement strand
CAGAAGGCTTTTTCTCCCGGATAGATAACCTCAACGCGTCCGCTGAATAGTTACCGGGGTAGTAAAAACTTGTTAAAAAGTGTTTACAAGTTTGTTTATTCCGGTTTTTATTGCTATCTTCGCGTTCGGATTGGCGGGATTACCCTTCACCCTTCCGCCCCTTTTAACGATAACATGCGGCTATGCCGCCAATTAACTACATAAAATGGAAAACAAACAGGAAAACAAGAACCAGCTTCAGATTCAGCTCCGTCCGGAAGTTGCCGACGGTAAATACAGCAACCTCGCAATGATTGGCCACGGCCCCAACGAGTTCCTCATGGACTTCATCTTCGCCGCTCCGGGTATGCCCCAGGCTCCCGTCGTAAGCCGCATCATCATGAGCCCGGAGAACGCCAAACAGCTCCTCTTTGCCCTCCAGGACAACATCAACAAATACGAGAAGGTGTTCGGCGAAATCAAACCCCGCAACGCCAAGAACCCCAACAACAACTGATAATATCACGCGCGGGCCACGTCAACGCCCCGCTTTCGACACGATACACAGCGTCCCGGAGTCTGCTAAGTCCGGGACGCTCTGAACCTTTTATAAAAATATAAAGCCATCCTCTCTTTCACCCTATTCAGCAACAAAAACAGCATCAAGTCCCAGTGGAAAACAATCTGACTCTTTACAACACGCTCACGCGCGCCAAACAGCTTTTCACCCCTTTGCACGCCCCGCACGTGGGCATGTACGTCTGCGGCCCCACAGTCTACGGCGACGCACACCTCGGCCACGCACGACCCGCAGTGACCTTCGACATCCTTTACCGCTATCTCACCCACCTGGGTTACAAAGTGCGGTATGTGCGCAACATCACCGACGTGGGCCATCTGGAATATGATGCCGACGAGGGCGAGGACAAGGTGGCCAAGAAGGCGCGCCTCGAGCAGCTGGAGCCGATGGAGATTGTACAGCGCTACCTCAATAATTACCACCGCGACATGGAGGCGCTCGGCGTGCTCCCCCCGAGCATCGAACCCCACGCCTCGGGCCACATCATCGAGCAGATTGAATACATCAAGAAAATCCTCGACGCAGGGTTTGCCTACGAGAGCTGCGGCTCCGTTTACTTCGACGTGGAGAAATACAACAAGGAGCACCACTACGGCAAGCTGTCGGGCCGCAACATCGAGGAGCTGATTTCCAAGACACGCACACTCGACGGTCAGGACGAGAAGCGCAACCCGCTGGACTTCGCGCTGTGGAAAAAAGCCGCGCCCGAGCACATCATGCACTGGCCCTCCCCCTGGAGCGAAGGATTCCCCGGCTGGCACCTCGAGTGCTCCGTAATGGGAATGAAATACCTCGGCGAGACGTTCGACATCCACGGCGGCGGCATGGACCTCAAGTTTCCACACCACGAGTGCGAGATAGCGCAGTCAGTGGCCGCCCTCGGCCACGAGGCCGTGAAGCTCTGGATGCACAACAACATGATTACCATCAACGGCAAGAAGATGGGCAAGTCTTACGGCAACTTCATAACCCTCGAGCAGTTCTTCAACGGCGACCATCCCGCCCTTGAAAAAGCCTACGACCCGATGGTCATCCGTTTCTTCGTGCTCCAGGCACATTACCGCAGCACGGTGGACTTCAGCAACGCCGCGCTGCAAGGCGCCGAGAAGGCCCTCGAGAAGATGTCCGAGACTTACAAACGCCTCCAGCACCTCACGGCCGCCGACAAGCAGAGCGTCGAGCTCCCCGACTTCATGACGCGCGCCTACGAGGCGATGGACGACGACCTCAACACCCCGCAGGTGATTGCCGTGCTCTTCGAGGCCGCCAAGTACGTCAACGAAGCCGCCGATGGCAAGATTGCCCTCACCGCAGAGCAACTCTCTTCGCTGCGACTGCTCTTCGACGTTTTTCTGGTGCAGCTGCTGGGCATACGCATGGCCGAGACCGGCGGCGACGAGAAAGCCACGAAAGCACTCGGCGGCGCCATGGATCTCCTGCTTCAAATCCGAGCTAAAGCGAAAGCCGAAAAAGACTGGGCTACCTCCGACCTTATACGCGACGAACTCGGCAGACTCGGATTCTCCATCAAAGACACTAAGAACGGTGCCGAATGGTCGATAAAGTAAGCAGAAACAAGCGGACGCTGACGGTGCTGCCGTCGGTAGCATCGTTTTGCGCCGTGCTTGCGCTGGTCTCCCCCTCATGCGGGGACTCGGCGAAACGCCTTACTTCAGACGACTCCCTATACCTCGCCGAGATAGCGCGTGCAGAACGCGAAGGCACCCCGGTGCCGCAGCATCCCGCAGCCGCACGACCTCAGGCGGTCCAACCGGTTCTCGACACCGTATGGCCCGATTTCCCCTATACGAAAATCGACGAAGCGCCCTACGACGAGATGTTCAACGACTCGAACCGATACCAATATGCCTTCGCCGAACGCGTGGGCATATCGCCAATCCACACCATCGGGCAGGCATACTTCACCCGCCGGCCGGTGGTGAAAGTGGTTTCCAACGCGCACTATGTAGTGGACTCGCTGTCGCACTCGGTGCCGTTTCTCATTCCCACAGCGGCGAAGCTGCTCGACGACATCGGCGCCGCATTCATCGAGAACCTGAAAAAGAAAGGAATCACAGGCTGGCGAATACGCGTGTCAAGCCTGTTGCGCACCAAACAGTCGGTCAAACAGTTGCGCCGCGTCAACCGCAACGCCACCGACTCATCCACCCACCAGTTCGCCACCACCTTCGACATCCCATATAACAAATTCATCGAGGCCGACAACGCCACTCCCACCGACGAAATTCAACTGAAACGCGCCCTCGGGGAAGTACTTCTCGAGATGCGCCGCCGGAAACGCTGCATGGTAAAACACGAAAAGAAATCCCCCTGCTTCCACATAACCTCCACCTCCCGCTAAAGCCACGAAGAGGTCCAACCCTGCCAGCCAAGTAATCGGAGCCCCCTATTTGGCGCGGACCCTTCTTCCTGACTGTAGCACAACAAATACACTTACTTACTGCGATAGCTATAAATAATTTGCTTGAACCGGGGATTTTGGCTACCTTTGCAAAGGTATAAAGCAAACCTGAATTAACAAAAATCTGAACGAGTTATGAAATCTTTCTGCACACAAACACTTGCTTGCGTTGTGCTAATACTGGTATTGCTGCCGTCTGCCGCACGGGCGCAGCGCGGCTCTTATGCGCACGTGGCAGCCGGTTATGACCATGGAATGGTTATCAAAAAGGACGGGACGCTGTGGACTTTCGGCAATAATTATTACGGGGAGCTCGGCGACGGCACTACCGTCAACCGTAGCACGCCGGTAAAGGTGCTCTCTAATGTAAAGGCGGTGGCCGGTGGCGCCAACCACACGCTTGCGCTTCTTAACGACGGTTCTCTCTACGCATGGGGACGCAATGATTACGGCCAATTGGGCGACGGCACGACAACCGACCGCCTGAAACCTGTGAAAGTCCTCTCTAACGTGAAGTCCGTGGCCTGCGGAGGCTGCCATACCATGGCGGTTCTCAACGACGGGTCACTCTATGCGTGGGGAGCAAACGGATGCGGCCAGCTCGGCGACGGCACAGATGAAGGCCGCTCCCGGCCGGTGAAAGTGCTTTCAAACGTAAAATCGGTGTCATGCTCCGAAGTGAACACTCTGGCAGTGCTCAACGACGGCTCCCTTTATTCGTGGGGCGCGAATTACACGGGGCAAGTCGGCGTTTGTGAAGAAGGGTTCGGCGATGTCCTCAAGCCGGTGAAAATATTGTCGGATGTAAAAACGGCAAGCCACGGACGTCACCACGGTGTGGCTGTTACGTATGACGGCACTTTATATGCATGGGGTGCAAGTGGAGACGGCCAACTCGGTGACGGCACGGATGAGGGAACTTGCGAGCCGTTTGCGGTGCTCTCCAACGTAAAGACAGTGAGCTGTGGCGGCGAGTTTACAATGGCGATTCTCAACGACGGCTCGCTGTATGCCTGGGGTCTGAATGAAGACGGCCAACTCGGCGACGGCACAAAGGTTACCCGCTACAGCCCGGTGAAAGTAGACGGCAATGTGAAAGAAGTAGCCTGCGCATACACCTTCACCCTGTACATCACCGCCTCCGGCGACTTCAAGACCGTAGGCAAAATGTTCCGGTGAAGATAAACTTGCAGACTATCGTGCCGCATAGCCTGTCCGTTTTTGGGAGGATATGTCCATTTGTGACAGGCCGGGAGGCCTGCGTAAAAATCTGGCGGTTATATTTGGAGCCGTGTCGGGCAATAAAGGCGTGCGGCGGTACGTTTGTTTTATGATGAAATGTTGGAATTTTTTCCGTGCCGGTATTTCGGTGCGTGGCGGCGTGTCACGTGCCGGCAAGGTGGTTCGTGTTCGTTCTGAAAAGGGCAGTTTGCGGGCTTTGCAGGTCGTGGCAGTGGGTGTCGCGGCGCTTTTGCTGTGCGTGGCTTGTTCCAACAAGAAGAATACCGCCGCTTCGCGTAACTGGCAGGCTTTCAACACCCGCTATAACGTCTACTTCAATGGCAACGAGCATTACAAGGAGACGCTCAAGGAGATGGAGCAGAAGTATGAGGACGACTATACCCGCACGGTGATGATGCATCCGGCGGAGGCACGCGCCAACGAGAAGTTGCCGCAGCCGACAGGCGATTTCAAGCGCACCATCGAGAAGATGCAGAAGGCTATCCAGCTACATTCCATCTCCAAGAAACCGGCCAAGAAATCCGGCTCCAAGAAGGAGAAGGAGTTCCGCGCGCGCACCGAGTTCAACCCCTTCCTACATAACGCCTGGATGATGATGGGCAAGGCGCAGTTCCAGAACGGCGACTTCCTGGGCTCGGCGTCGACTTTCTTCTACATCTCGAAGCAGTTCCGCTGGCTTCCGAAGACGGTGCTCGAGGCGCAGCTGTGGGAGGCGTGGAGCTATTGCGCCATGGACTGGCTCTACGAGGCGGAAAACATCCTCGGCAAAATCGACCCTAAAAAGATAGAAGACAAGAAACTCCTTCACCTCTACAACATGGTGGAGGCCGACATGCTGGTGCGCGGCGACCGCCTGAAGGAGAGTATCCCGTTCCTGACGCGTGCGGCGGAGGGAAGCCACGGCACGCAGCGCAACCGCCAGTATTTCCTCTTGGGGCAAATATACTCTCGTCTCGGCGATAAGAAGATGGCCTACGAGGCCTTCCGCAAAGCCGGCTCCGGCGCGTCGACCCCTTACCGCGCCAAGTTCAACGCCCGCATCCGCCAGTCGGAGGTCTACACCGGCGCAAACATAAAGAGTGAGGTCAACGCCCTGAAATCGATGGCCCGCTATGAGCGCAACAAGGAGTTCCTCGACCAGATTTACTACGCCATAGGCAACCTCTACCTTTCGCGCAAGGACACCACCGACGCCATAAAGAACTACGCCCTGGCCGTGGAAAAATCCACCCGAAACGGCGTGGACAAGGCGCTGGCTGCCATAGCGTTAGGCGAAATATACTTCGCGCAGGGGGAGTATCAGAAGGCGCAGCCGCTCTACTCAGAAGGAATACCGCAACTCAACGACAACTATCCGCAATACAAGGAGCTGAAGAAGCGCTCGGACGTGCTCGACGAGCTGAGCGTCTACGCCGGTAACGTGCACTTGCAGGACTCGCTGCTCACGCTCTCGAAGCTAACTCCCGAGGAGCAGATGAAGGTGTGCCAGAAGATAGTGGAGGAGCTTAAGAAGAAGGAGAAAGAGGAGGCCGAGGCGGCGCGTCTCGAAGAGGCGAAGGCGCAGGCGGCCGCCAACGGCAATGCGCAGAGCAACAGCAACGCTCCGCAGACATACCAGATGAACACCGACAAATCATGGTATTTCTACAACCAGCAGGCCAAGAACACCGGTAAGACGGAGTTCCAGAAACGGTGGGGCGCGCGCAAGCTCGAGGACGACTGGCGACGCCGCAACAAAAATACCTTCAACCTCGACGGCGACGACGAGAACACTGCGCAGAACGACTCCACGGCCACCGGCGGCGACGGCGAAGTGCCCAACGACTCCACCAACGTGGCCAACGACCCGCACAACCCGGAATATTACCTCCGCCAGATACCGAAAACTCCCGAGGAAATCCAGAACTGCAATGACATTGTGATGGAAGGGCTCTACAACATGGGCCTCATCCTAAAGGACAAGCTCGAAGACTTCCCGGCAGCGCGGCGCGAGTTCAACGAGCTTGACGAGCGCTACCCGGACAACATTTACCGCCTCGACGTGTACTACAACATGTACCTGATGGCGGTGCGCCGCGACGAGAAGGCCGATGCCGAGCGGTGGCGGCAACGTATCATCGCCGACTTTCCCGAATCCTCCTACGGTAAGGCGATGCTCGACCCGCAGTACATCGACAACCTGCGGCGTATGCACGCCCGCGAGGAAGAAATGTATGCCGAAACGTATCAGGCTTATCTCGACAACAACAACCAGCGGGTTCGCCGCCTGGTGCGCGAGATGGAGGAGGAGTTCCCGCTTTCGGCGCTGATGCCGAAGTTCGTATTCCTCGACGCGCTGTCATACGTAACCGCCGGCGACACCGAGAACTTCCGCAAGCGCCTTGAAGAGATGCTTCAGAAATGGCCGGAAACCGACATGACGGAGATGGCCTCCGGAATGCTGCGTAACCTCCAGAAAGGGATGACGGTGAAGGGGGGCGGCTCCAACTCGCGCGGCATGATATGGGACACGCGCCTCACGGACAACGCCGAGCAGGAGAAAGGCGCCGACGGACAGCCGGCCAACTTCGACCGCAACCCCAACACGCCGCATTACCTGGTATACGCTTTCCCGCGCGACTCGGTGAACGCCAATGCCCTGCTCTACCAAGTGGCACGATTCAACTTCTCATCCTTCACCGTGGAGGACTACGACCTGGAGCAGATGGCCTTCGGTAACGTCGGGCTGCTCATCATCAAAGGATTCCGCAACCTCAAGCAGGTGGAGAACTACCGCAAGCTGGCCTCCGAATCGCCGATAATGCAGTTGCCGACCTGCATACGTCCCATCATGATAAGCAAGGGTAACTTTGAACTCTTGCTGCGTGAGGGGCGTTCATTCGATGAGTATTTCCGCTTTGAGGAGAAAGCCAACGCCGAGGCCACCGAGGAAAGCGTGGTGGGGCCCGACCGCACCATGCCGCCCGGCCCCGAGGATGAAGCGCCGGAAGGTGAAAACCCCGAAATCAATCCCGAGGGCGGTGAAGCTCTTTCTCCGGAAGGCGAGGCCGTTCCCGGCGGTGAAACTCCGGTAGAAGGTGAAGTTCCGGCTCCGGAAGAGCAACCGGCCGAAGAGGAGGGCGTGACCATCGAAGGTCCTGTGCCCGAGGAAAACGGCCTGCTGCTTGAAGAGGAACCCAATATTCCCCCGGTTCCCGAAGAGGAAGCGGAGGAGGAGCAACCGGGAAAACAGAACGAGAAGGCCGAGCGTTCCGTAAGGCGCACTAAACGTAAAAACAATTGATTATGGCGATGGAAAGGATACTTTGGGCAGACGACGAGATAGACCTGCTGAAACCGCATATACTTTTCTTGAAAAACAAGGGATACGACGTGGTGACCGTCACCGGCGGCCGCGACGTGCTCGATATGCTTGACCGGGAGAAGTTCGACCTCATAATGCTCGACGAGAACATGCCGGGCATTTCCGGCCTCGAAACACTCTCGCGCATCAACCAGACGCATCCCGACATCCCGGTGATTATGATTACCAAGTCGGAGGAGGAGAACATCATGAACCAGGCCATAGGCAACCAGATTTCCGACTATCTGATAAAGCCTGTGAACCCTATGCAGATACTGCTGTCGCTAAAGAAGAATCTGCACAGCACCGAACTTGTGGCGCAACAGGCCACGTCGAACTACCAGCAGGACTTCGGCCGCCTCTCCATGCAGATTAACAACGCCGCCACCATGGAGGAATGGATGGAGGTGTACCGCCAGCTCGTGTTCTGGGAGCTGAAACTCACCGAGACCGACTCCGGGATGGGGGAGATGCTGCTGCTCCAGAAGCGCGACGCCAACAACGGCTTCTGCAAATTCGTGAAGCGCAATTATCAGGACTGGCTTGAAAGCGAGGACGGCCCCATGCTCAGCCCGCATATCTTCAAGCGCCGCGTATTCCCGTTGCTTGACGCCGGCGAGAAGGTTTTCTTGATCCTAATAGACAACTTCCGCCTGGACCAATGGCGCGTGGTACAGCCGTTGCTCGGCGAGTTTTTCGACGTTTCCGAAGACCTTTATACCACCATACTGCCTACCTCAACGCAGTATGCCCGCAACTCCATTTTCGCCGGACTGATGCCGCTGCAGATAGCCACCATGTTCCCGCAATATTGGGTGGACGTAGATGAAGACGAGGGACTCAACGTGCACGAAGACAAACTGATACAGACGCAACTCGACCGCTTCCGCCGCCGCGACAAATTCTCTTACACTAAGCTCAACGACTCGTCGGCAGGCGAAAAGTTCCTCCAGCGCATCAACGAGCTTAAGGATACTCCGCTCAATGTACTGGTACTCAACTTTATAGACATGCTCTCGCACGCGCGTACCGAGTCTAAGATGATACGCGAGCTGGCCAACAATGACGCAGCTTACCGCTCGCTGACCGAGTCGTGGTTCCGCCACAGCTCCGCCATTGACATCTTCCGCCGCATTGCCGAGATGGGATTCAAGGTGATAGTCACCACCGACCACGGCACCATCCGCGTGGACAATCCCATAAAAGTGGTGGGCGACCGCAACACCAACACCAACCTGCGCTACAAGGTGGGCAAGAACCTAAATTACAATCCGCGCCAGGTCTACGAGATGCACAACCCGAAGAAATTCGGGCTGCCGGCGCCCAACATCTCCAGCGAGTTCATCTTTGCAACGAACGAGGACTTCTTCTCGTATCCCAACAACTACAACTACTACGTGCAGTACTACACGGGGACGTTCCAGCACGGGGGCATATCGATGCAGGAAATGCTGGTGCCCCTGGTAACGATGACCCCGAAATGAGACGCCTGTTGTTGTTTCCGCTGTTGCTGCTGCTGGTAGCGGCGGCTGCGGCGTGGCCCTCGGCTGCGCCACGGAGGGACGCACATCCTCTCGGCCCGGGTGAGAGCACACGCCGGGCACTCTTCGCCGCGCTCGACACCGCCTCGCCGGTAACACTCTTCCGCATGGCCTCGCTGCTCGAAACCGGGTGGCGCGACCTCGAGCCTGACTCGCTCCTGGCCGACTCGCTGAGGCGCCTCAGCGCAGCCGAAGGTTATCCTCCGGCTGTCAACCGTATCGGACATCTACTTTATTCTCAGGGTGATACCGCTGCCGGACTGGCCATGATACGCCGTGCCGCCGAAGCCGGCGACGCCCGCGCTCTCTATAACCTCGGAGTGTTGCTGCAGAAAGAGGGGAGCGACAGCGCCGCGTTGCCCTATCACCGCCGCGCGGCAGCCGAAGGACTCGGTCCGGCACTCATGGCGCTCGGCGACTATTACCGTGCCGGCCGCCACGTGGCGCGAGACCTGCACGTCGCCGACTCGCTCTACGACCGCGCCGTGCTCGCAGGATTTTCCCCCGCGCAGAGCGCACTCGCCGCTCTTTACGAGCAGGAATTAGGCATCCCCCCGGCCGCCTCGTGCCTCGTGCTCGGCTTACGCTATTACACCGGTGGCGCCCCGGCGCTCGGGGTATGGTTTTTCGGCTGTGCCGCCGATAGCGTCGCGCAGGCCGAGGCTTTGCTCGGCGACGCCTTTTCGCGCGGTTACGGCGTGCCGTACGATTACCTGGAGTCGCTGTGCCGCTTCTACAACGCCGCCTGCCGAGGGTATGCCCCGGCACAGTTCGTCATCGCCGAGCAGCTCGACTTCTTCCCCGATGCGTTGCAACAGATTCCCGACTCCCTCCTTACGTGCGCTTGCGGCCGTATCTCCGACCCGGAATACTGGCGCGCACTGGCACGGCAGGCCGGTATTACCGATGCGCGGCAGGCCGCAGACTCCATGTTCTCAACTCCGAACCATTTTAACACCGATACGATAAGAAATATACAATGAAACTATTGAAACCCATCATGTTAGCTGCTCTTCTCGCGGCCTGCGCATCATCCTATGCCTCGGCACCTGAGTTCAGCCTCGGTGCCGACATTTCCGGCGTCACCGAACTCGAAGCCCGCGGGCAGAAATTCTACGACGTCAAGGGGAAGGAGCGCGACCTCTACGACCTGATGAAAGACTACGGCATCAACGGCGTGCGTCTCCGTGTGTGGGTAGACCCCGACGGCGGCTTCTGCTCGCCCGAGGATGTGCTGAAAATGGCTCTTCGCGCCAAGGAGAAGGGTCTGCCCGTGATGGTGGATTTCCATTACTCCGACTGGTGGGCCGACCCAGGCAAACAGAATGTGCCGGCACGTTGGAAAAACATGAACCTTGACCAGATGCAGGGCGCGCTCGTGGAGCATACAGCCTCCACCTTGCAGATGCTCAAGAACAACGGAATCGACGTCCCCTGGGTGCAGGTGGGCAACGAAACTACCAACGGTATGCTCTGGGACATGGCCTCGCTACCGCAACAGACGCGCAATTACGCGCAGCTCACGCAGGCCGGTTATGATGCCGTGAAGAGCGTCTACCCCGATGCGCAGGTCATCGTTCACCTCGACAACGGTTGGGACGAAGAACTCTATAACCGCGTCTTCGACGGCCTGAAACGCAACGGCGCCAAGTGGGATATGATAGGGATGAGCCTTTACCCCTTCTGGAGCATGCAGGCCGGCCAGGTGAAGAGCGAGAAGGAACTCGCCGACCGCGCAGTGAAGAACATCCGTGACCTTAAGAAGAAATACGGTACCGACATAATGGTGGTGGAAGTAGGCGTAGAGGCCAATGACCCCGCGCCCGGCAAAGCATTCCTGAGCGACCTGATAGAACGCCTGCTGACCGAAACCGACGGCGCCTGCCGCGGCGTGTGGTATTGGGCTCCTGAAGCCGACGGCGTGCTCGACGGCTACAAGCTCGGCGCTTTCCGGAACCGTAAGCCCACCGTCATCATGGATGCTTTCCGCGAAGCCGCCGCCAAGATGAATAAGAAAAAATAAAACGTCAGCAAACAGATGGCAGAAGATAATTTCGACATCCGCGACCGGCGGCGCGACGGGGAGTTCGAGAAGGCCCTGCGCCCGCTCGCTTTCCACGACTTCGCCGGTCAGGAGAAGATAATAGAAAACCTCAGTGTCTTCGTAAGCGCCGCCCGTATGCGCGGCGATGCCCTGGACCATACCCTGCTCCACGGCCCTCCCGGCCTGGGCAAGACGACGCTCTCGAACATCATCGCCAACGAACTGGGCGTAGGCTTCAAGGTTACCTCAGGGCCGGTGCTCGACAAGCCCGGCGACCTGGCCGGTATCCTCATGTCGCTCGAAGAGCACGACGTGCTCTTCATCGACGAGATACACCGTCTGCACCCCATCGTGGAAGAATACCTATACTCCGCCATGGAGGACTACCGCATAGACATAATGCTCGACAAAGGGCCCGGTGCCAAGAGCGTGCAACTCACGCTCGCGCCCTTCACCCTCATCGGCGCTACCACGCGGAGCGGCTTGCTCACGTCGCCGCTCCGCGCACGCTTTGGCATCAACTGCCATCTGGAGTATTATGACCACAATATCCTGCAGAGCATCATCAGGCGGTCCGCCGGGCTTCTGAAAGTGGAAATAAGCGACGAGGCGGCGCTCGAGATAGCGCTGCGAAGCCGCGGCACGCCGCGTGTCGCCAACTCGCTGCTCCGCCGCGTGCGTGACTTCGCTATGGTGAAGGGTTCCGGAAACATCGATGTCGAAATAGCCCGGTACGCCCTCGAAGCGCTCAACATCGACAAGTTCGGCCTCGACGAGATAGACAACAAGATACTCATCACCATCATCGACAAGTTCAAGGGAGGTCCGGTGGGGCTTTCCACCATCGCCACGGCACTCGGCGAAGACCCCGGCACGCTCGAAGAGGTATATGAACCGTACCTCATAAAGGAGGGATTCCTCAAGCGCACGCCGCGCGGCCGCGAAGTCACGGACCTGGCATACTCGCACCTCCACCGCCGCGCCGCAAACGACGGTCAGCAGGGAACACTTTTTTAGCGGTGGCGCTGTTTTGAACCAAGTGGTTGAAAATTTGTTATGTAAGATATAGGATTTTCAACCATTTAAAAGTCAGATTATGAAAAAGATACTGCTTATGGGCACCGCCCTGCTGCTTGCCGGATTTTGCATTGCGCTCGGTTCCTGCGACGATGACAACGATAACCCCAACTACACGTCACCTACCGTCATCAGTGAATTTGACGTAGACTTCGACCGCGAATTGCTGGAACTCGTGGACGTCAGCGTGACATATACCGACTTCACCGGCACCACCTATACCGAGAAAGTGACCACCGACGACTGGAAAAAGGAACTGCGCAGCAGCGAATTTCCCGTCACAACCAGCTACAAGCTGAACGTCACCCGCAAAGCCAACGTGGCCCTGACGCGCGATTATTACGACCTTGATGCCGAAGTGAAGTTCGAGGCCGACTCGCACTTCAAGAAAGAGAAACAGCCCGCCATTGCCGACCGGGAGTTCTACCTGAGCCGCCGCGAGCACGTTCCCGCCGCCGAAGTAGAAGTGGAAATCAACAACATAATAGAGGCCTCCAAAGCCCTGGACATCGCCTACCGCTTCACCCTGACCGGCAACCACGCCACCGGCACTCCCCAGTAAGGAAAGACACTACGACATAAAGAAGCGCACCCCACTACCGGGGTGCGCTTCTTTATACGTTTATTGCGGTTTTACTTCACGAGGAGTTTGGTGGTGTCGGCGGGGGTGCGTCGGAGGTAGAGGCCGGGGAGGGTCGGCTTCGCTATGCGGCGGCCGTCAAGGGTGTAGTATTCGGCTTGGGATTCGTCGTTTCCGCTATCGGAGGGGAGGTCTTCTATGCCTTGGGTTACGTCTATTCTGAAGGTCAGGGTGAAAGGGGCTGTGTAGTGCTCCGCAGGGTATTTGGCTACGCTGAAGCTATTGGCCGGGAAGGTGATGGTGTACTGGCCGGCGGTGATCAGCGGTTGCTCGAACTCCATCCAGATTACGTGAGCCTCATTGAAGGTATCCTCGTCGGGGGTGAGGGTGAAGGGTGTGTCTACGGGGCCGTCTGGGCTTTCTACGGTGATTTTATCGGCCTCGGGACCTACGTAGAGTGAAGTGAGTTTCGGCGACATTATGGCTATCTTATTGAGCTCTTTGACCGTTGAGCCGGAGACAGGGTCGGAGGTTATCGCACCATCGAAATAGTCGGGGGTCGGCGCTTCGCCGCCGGTCACTATCACGGTGACGAGGAAGGGCTGGTTGTCCTCTTCGTTGTATCCGTAGAACTCACCGGCGGGGATGTAGACAGTGTAATATCCGGGCTCGGTGATGGGGTCGGCGAGTACCCAGGAAAGGGTGTTCTGCGTTTCGCCTGAGACGTTGCGAATCGCCTGGATGGGATTGCCGTTGATGGTCACTTTCGGAGTGCGCGACACACCGGTGAGGAACATGTCGTTGCTGGCGGTGACGGAGAATTGCGTGAGCACGGATATTTCAGTTCCGGCTGCCGGGGTGAAGGTGTAGCCTGCGGGGACGGTGTTCTGGATGTCGCCGGGGTGCGGGTCGTCGCCGCCTCCGAAGTCGTTATCTATCACGTATGAGAACTCGAGGAGCTTACAAGGTTCTTCTTCCCAACCCACGGTGAAGGTGTTCTCGGGGATTATGACGTTGCAGTTGCCTGTCTTGGTGTACGGCTCGGCGAGGGAGAAGACCACTTCGGCGTCGCCGCTGCCGTCCATGTCGGTGACTCTGACGGAGGTGGCGATGTTCTGGCCGTTGACGACGATTGTGGCTTCCTGCTTGAAGCACTGCGGCCAGCCGGCTTTGATGGATATTTGCTCAATCTGCTCGAGCGTGGAGCCGGGTGTCGGGGTCACGGTGTAGCCGTCGGGGAGGTCGGCGGCGCCGATAGGGGAGAGACCCGCCGCCGCGAGGCAGACGGTTGTAAGGAATCTATTCATATATAGTCGGGTGTTAGTTGTTTACAGAGATAAGATGAACCAGGAAGATAAGGTCGGCTTTCGCGGGAATCGGTCCGGCGGGAGTGCCGGTTTCGCCATAAGCGAGTGTATAGGGGATATAGAATACGGCCTCGCCTCCGGGTTTCATCAGTTGCAGACCTTCGGTCCAGCCGGGGATAACCTTGTCGAGGGGGAAGTCGATAGGTTCGCCGCGCTCGAAGCTGCTGTCGAAGACGGTGCCGTCGAGGAGCATACCTTCGTAGTTGACGGTAACGTTGCTGGTGGCTTTCGGCGATTCACCGTTGCCCTCCTTCACGATAACGTATTTGATGCCGGAAGCAGTGGTCTTGTAATTGCCTCCCGGTTTCTGGAAGAAGGCAGCGTTGTATTTGGCGAGCGACGAATGCGGTTCCGGAGTTTCGGCTTTCTGCTGCTTGGCGGTGATGGCGGTGAGGACATTCTGAATGTATTTTAGTCCCCGGTCGGTGATGTCTTTTCGAGTGGCGTCATTAGACAATGCGTAAGCGAGGCCGTAGCTTGCCATCGTGGGGTTGAGTTTGATGCCCAGTGCGCGGTCGAATTCTACGCCTTGAAGCAACATTTGCACAGCGGCGGTATATCCGCTGATATAGGCGTTGTTTTTGTTGTCGAGATGGGCAAGGGCATCGACGAAGGCTTTTAGGAACTCCTGCTTGTCGGCCTGGGTTTTCAGCGACGGGTCGCTGTCGCACATTGAGTCGTAAAAGCGAGAAACCTGCGTGCCGAAGTAGTATGAGATGGAGTCGGACTGAGTTTTCGGGGCGGCTTCCGTTATGCTCTTGGCGGCGGGTGCGCCGCCTGTGGGAGCGGCAGCAAGCGGGGCGATGGCGGCGGCCGCCAAGCATAGGGTCGTAAAAAGTTTATTCATAGGGAATCGGGAGTGTTACTATAGTGGTGATTTTGGAGAAGAGGAGGAATCCGCAGGCTTTATAAGACTTATAAAATCTGCGCTTTGCCGAAGCAAATAAAAACCGGCTCGGTTTGGGGAGCCGGTTTCTTTATCTGGAGGTTCGGGGTTCGTTATTTGGCTCCTTTTGCGGGGGCTTCAGCCGGTTTCTCGGCGGGTTGGACCTCAACGGGTTGCGGAGCGCCTGGTGTCACGGCTTTCCCTTGCGGCTTCTGCGCCGGGAGAAGCTCGAGAACGTTGACGGTGACTATCACGGGATCGGAATCCTTGAGGCCAAAACGTTTCTGTTGTCCCGGGAAGAGTTCGCTCGAAGGCAGTGCGAAGGAGGCGTTTTCACCCACCTTCATGCCCAGCAGACCCTTGGTTAGGGGAGAGTTGGGGCCGAAGGACTGTCCTACGACAACCTCCTGGGGCATCGGCATATTGACGGGTTTGCCGTCGGGACCTGTCAGCGACATGGAGACTTTGACGCGGCTTTCGGCGGTTAGGACCGCGCCGTCGCCTGCCTTGATGGTTTTCTTGTAGAGCGAGGGGTCAACCTTCTGGTAACCCTTGGAGCCGAGTTTGGCAAGATCTGCCTGGGCAGCCTGGGTGTCGGCTTTCTGCTTTTTCTCCGATAGGGCCATGAGGGTCTTCTGTATGTACTGGCCGCCATCGGTGTTCTTGCGCAGCGAGTCGGCCTGCATAGCGTAAGCGAAACCGTAGCCAATCATCGTCGGGTTGAGTTTGACGTTTAGCTGCTTGTTGATTTCCGTGCCTTGGAGTATCAACTGCAGAGCTGCGGTGTAACCGCCGATGTAGGCTTCGCTTTTGCCGTCGAGTTGGGCCATGGCATCGCCGAATGCCTTGAGGAATTCCTGTTTGTTGGCATCGGTCTTAAGTGTTGTGTCGGCCATGCACATCTGGTCGTAGATGCCGGCTATCTGTGTGCCGAAGTAGTAGGAGAGTGAATCTTCCTGGGTTTTGGGGGCGGCTTCCTTGATGTCTTTAGCCGTGGGGGCGCCGCCGCCGCAAGAGGTCAGGAGCAACAGGCCGGAGGCCATTGCCGCCATGAAGAATTTAGCTTTCATGCTTGTTTATTGTTGGGTTTTAGTGTTCTTGTCTACGCCGGAGGCTTCTGCCTCGGCGGGGGAGTCGGCGATTACTTCGGTGTCTTTGCCGCTGTCGTTGGGCATTACCACTTCTTCACCAACGATGTCGTTGACGGTATCGCCGTCGGGCTGTGTGTTTTCAGAGGTGCGGCCTTTGCATGCTCCGGCGAGCAGAAGCATGCCGCAGCACAGTGCCGCTAATGTAAGCTTTTTCATATTGCTGATTATTAATTGTTCACGGATATAAGGTCGACCACGAAGATGAGGTCGGCGTTCGGGGGGATGGGGCCTCCTGGAGTTCCGGTTTCGCCATACCCTATTTCCGAAGGAATGTAGAACACCGCCTCGCCGCCGGGTTTCATCAGTTGCAGACCTTCGGTCCAGCCGGGGATGACCTGGTTGAGGGGGAAGTCGATGGCCTCGCCGCGGTCGAAGCTGCTGTCGAATACGGTACCGTCGGTCAGCATTCCTTCATAGTTTACGGTAACGACGCTCGTCGGCTTCGGCGACTCGCCTTTACCCTCTTTCACGATGACGTATTTGAGACCGGTGGAGGTAGTCTTGTAATCGCCGGGTTTGGAGAAGAAGGCGGCGTCATACTGTGCGCGGAGCGAGTCTTCGTGGGTGGTGGGCATCACACCTTCGGCCTCGGTGGCGACGGCGGCTGCCGCGGATTCTTCGTTGCGCACGGTTTCGTTTTCGGCCTGTTCGGCTTTCTTGTTACCGCAGGAGAGGAGCGAAGTGAGGGCGAAAGCGGCCACGGCGGCAGTCACCGCATATTTTATTTTCATTTCTTGACAACCTTGATGAGTTCAACTTCAAAGATGAGCGTGGAGTGGGGCGGGATGGCGTTGGGGACACCCTGTGCGCCGTAAGCGAGTTCCGAGGGGATGAAGAAGACAGTCTTGCCTCCCTCTTTCATGAGCTGGAGACCTTCGGTCCAACCGGGGATTACGCGGTTGAGGGGGAAAGTGGCGGGTTCGCCGCGGCTCACGCTGCTGTCGAATACGGTGCCGTCGAGCAGGCGTCCGGTGTAGTGGACCGTAACTTCGTCGGTAGCGGCGGGCGATGCGCCGGTACCCTCTTTCTCAATCATATACTGGAGGCCGGTGCCGGTTACTTTCACGCCCTCTTTCTTGGCGTTCTCTTCGAGGAATTTGCTTCCCACTTCCTTAGCTTTGGCCACGGCTTTCTCCTGGAGGTCAGCGAGATAATCATTGATGAGCTTCTGTGCCTCGTCGAGGGGAAGTTCGGGTTCTGTGCCGTCGAAAGCGGCTTTAACAGCGTTCGAGAAATCGGTGATTTCAAGGTTCTGCACGCCCATGGCGCGTAATTGCTGCCCCATGGCGAGACCCCAGGCATAACTGAGTTTATCCATATTCAAGTCTTGTTTAAGCCGGGGATGCACACAAAAAGCGTCACGGACTGTCCCGCGGGGGAAAGGCCGTTATCCTCGACTGTGGTTTATATTTCTTCTTTAGTTTCTATACTGTAATAACGCTCCGGGAGCATTATTGTTAAAAATACGCGCAAATTTAAGAAAAAAAAGCGGAACCGCGGTTACGATTCACCGATTTTTTACTAAATTTGCAGTTGCCGAAGCCTCGTGGCGCGGTATTTAACAGATGGAAAGAGAAAACTGCAAGATAATAGGGGCTGATAGCCCTATGGGACGTTATCTGGAGGCGGCAGCCGAAGGATGCGTCTTCACCGCCCCGACGCTACTGGTGACGTTGCCCGACAGCGGCAAAAAAGGGGAAGACGCCCTGCGCCGAGCCGGGGAGTGTGTCGCCGGCGGCGCGCAGCAAGTGGTGCTGGTGAGTACGGCCGGAGTGTATGCCGGAAGCGACGACGAAGAGCTGTTCGAGAACTCTCGCCGCAGCACGCAAGAGCCTTACGCGCAGCTGTGCCTTCGCGCCGAGGAATGTTTGGCTATGTCGTGCCGCAAACACGGAGTACCGTTGGCCGTGTTGCGCCCTGCCATGATGTTCGGCACCGACATCGGCGGGGAAGGTGAACGGCTGTTCCGCCTCGTCATGTCGGGGCAATTCTTCGTTATACGCGACTGTCCTGCGCTGCGCAGTGCCGTGTGCGCCCTCGATGTGGCGCGCGTGGCGGTAGCAATCGCCGGTGCCAACGGTGTCTTCAACGTTAGCGACGGGCGGCGTCCGCGCCTCGCGGACATTGCGCAGGCCATGACCACCAACGCCGGTGCCACGAAGCGCACCGTAGTGTTGCCGAAGAAATGGGCCGTGCTGCTGGCCAAAGTGGCTGACCGTCTGCCGCGGATGCGGCCAGTTTACGGAAGCGAGGCGTTGGCCTGGAAATTGCATGACCGCGTGCTCTCCGACGCCGAACTCAGGAAACTGCTGCCCGACTACAAGTTTTACGACACCGTGGAGGTGATAGCGCGCCGCGACCCGGATTATCCTTACGAAAATGCCGATGCTTGAAAAGATAGCCAAAGGGGCGGGGCTGTTGGCCTCCGACGGCGCGTCGCTGCTGAAGGTGGCGCTTCTCTCGCGTCGCGGCCGCAAAGCCGCGACGGTGACGTCCGGCCGCGAACTGATAATAATGGGCAACGGCCCGTCGCTACGCCATACCCTCGATACGCGGATGTCTTTGCTGAAAAGCCGCGAGACCATGGCGGTCAACTTCGCCGCCAACGCGCCGGAGTTCCGCGAACTCGCGCCTGACCATTACATTTTGGCCGACCCGCATTTCTTCGACGGCACGGAGAGCGACCCCAACGTGCGCAGGCTGTGGGAGAACTTGCGCGCCGTGGAGAAGCCGATGATGCTCCATGTGCCTGCCGTGCGGCTCGCGCAGGCACGCCAACTCGCCGAAGGTACTAAGTTGACGTTCAGTACATTCAATCTCACGCCGCTCGAAGGACACGGCGCGCTGTGCCGACTGTTGATGCGCCGCGGACTCGGTATGCCGCGGCCGCGCAACGTGCTTATCGCCGCCATAATGGTGGCGCTCAACATGGGTTACGGCCGCCTCTACCTCGTGGGTGCCGACCATTCGTGGAGCCGGACGCTGAGTGTCGACGACAAGAACCGTGTGCTCAGCGTGCAACCGCACTTTTACTCCGATAATCCGGCGGAACTCGACCGCGTGGCGGCCGAATATGCCGGTTACAGGCTCCATGACATCCTGGGTAGCCTGACGGTAGCCTTCCGCAGCTACTTTGCCATAAAAGACTACGCCGGCGCCCGCGGCCAGGAAATCCTGAACGCCACCCCCGGCTCCATGATAGACGCCTTCCCCCGCCAATCCCTTCCTGAAAAATGAAGCGGATAAGGTTGATGATAGCGTTGGTGCTGTTGGCGGCTTGCGCGCGCAGGGATTCGGAGATGTCGCGGGCTATGTATTATTGACGGACTACTTTTGCGTTGTCGGCGAGGACGGCAAAACGCGGGAGCGCGATGCCCTGAAAATGTATCCAAGCCATAACGGGATTGCCTCGCTACATCCGCACCTGCAACGCCCTGAAGGATTATATGTAAGAATTAGTGAACCTTTGGATGTGCGTGCCGTTTTAATCTTGAATACATACTTGAAAATTTATTATTATGGCAAACACAAAAGATATTCGCGGCACGAGGACTGAAAAATGCCTCGTGGCCGCTTACGTGAGCGAATCTACTGCTTACTCCAGATATACTTATTACGCACAACAGGCCGACAAGGAGCAATATTTCCCCATCGGGGAGATTTTCCGCGAAACAGCCGCCAACGAGCTGCACCACGGCAAAGTCTTCTTCAAGATGCTCCAGGGCGGAAAGGTAGATGTTGCGTTGAACATAGATGCCGGCATCATAGGCACCACCTCTCAGAATCTGGAAATCGCTTCGGCCGAAGAGCTGGCTGAAGGAGTGGAGCAGTACAAGAATGCCGCCAAGGTGGCCGATGAAGAGGGCTTCTCCGAGATAGCAGAGCACTTCCGCGCTATCGCCTCCGTAGAAGAGTCGCATCGCCGCCGCTTTGACCGTTACCTCAAGCAAGTGAAAGAAGGCACTGTATGGAAACGGGAGAAACCTGTGAAATGGCGTTGCCTCGTGTGCGGGTACATCTACGAAGGCATCACCCCGCCGCAGAAATGCCCCGGATGCGACCATCCCTACCAGCACTATATGGCAATGGACGTCGCCCTTGACTAAGGCGCTTTCTCCTCCCGATTAATCGGGATTAAGCAGGATAAATCGAGAGAAACCCGAGAATCTCGAAGATATAAATAGAGCGGGCTGCATCGCGCGATGCAGCCC
>OHBJ01000873.1_pt1 | contig 20445 bp, 13 predicted proteins | sample 1577241 | NCBI WGS metagenome assembly OHBJ01 (sample SAMEA3541594, study PRJEB24748) | human gut metagenome | biome: human gut; feature: human-associated habitat; material: faeces | place: China | collected 2012 | reverse complement strand
GGCCGCGGATGCCGCCCACGAAGTCGATGCGCTTGTCGCTGCGCAGGTCGGTGATACCGAGGATGTCGCGCAGGATGAGGTCAGACGAAACGGTCACGTCAAGCACGCCGATGGGGTCCTGGTCGTTGTATGTGCCTTCTTTGGCGGTCAGTGAATACCAGTTGCCGTCCATATAGAGGGCGAAGTTGTGGAGCTTGTTTGGCTTGTAGATTTCTTTGCCGATTTTCTCGACGTCGAAGTTCTTGGCCACCTTTTCGAGGAACTGCTCGGGAGTGTTGCCGTTGAGGTCGCGAACCACGCGGTTGTAGTCGATGACGTTGAGGTGGCTTGCAGGGAAGGCCACTGCCAGGAAGTAGTTATACTCCTCGTTGCCGGTATGGTTAGGGTTGTTGCGGCGTTTTTCGTCGCCAACGAGAGCGGCTGCAGCCGAGCGGTGGTGGCCGTCGGCGATGTAGAAGTTAGGTATCTTGGCAAACTCTTCGGTGATGGTCTCGATGAGCGCGGGGTCTGAGATAACCCACAGTGTGTGGCCGAATCCGTCGGGAGCCACGAAGTCGTATTCCGGTTTGCCGGAGGTGACTTTGCGGATGATGCCTTCGAGCACTTCGTCGTCGGGGAACGCGAAGAACACCGGCTCCACGTTTGCGTTGTTGACGCGTACGTGTTTCATGCGGTCTTCCTCTTTGTCGCGGCGAGTTAGTTCATGCTTTTTGATGCGGCCTTCCATGTAGTCTTCCACCCATGCGGCAACGACGAAGCCGTACTGTGTGCGGCCGTCCATTGTCTGGGCGTAGATGTAGTATTTCTCTTCGGGGTCCTGAACGAGCCAGCCGTTTTCCTGAAATTTTTTGAAGTTTTCGGCAGCAGATGCGTAGACTTTGGGGTCGTGTTCGTCAGTTCCGGGTTCGAAGTTGATTTCCGGTTTGATGATGTGGTAGAGGCTCTTCTCGTTGCCTTCGGCCTCTTTGCGGGCCTCTTCGGAGTTGAGCACATCGTAGGGGCGGGAAACCACCTGTTCTACAAGTTCTTTCGGAGGGCGCACGCCCTTGAACGGTTTTACTTTTGCCATGGTGTCGGATTTTAGGCGAGCATCGCGTGGAGGCATGTTACGCTCCCGACGCACGCTGCCATAAGGTTTATTTATCAGTTAAGTTTTTGTTATAAAAAAAGGTTGTCAGAGGTCGCGTATCACGATTGTCTGCGTGCGGTCTGGTCCCACGGAGACGATGTGTACGGGCACTCCGAGATATTTCTCTATGAAGGCTATGTAAGCCTTGAATTCTGCCGGGAAGTCCTCGGCCGAGGTGGCCTTGGTAAGATCTGTGTTCCAGCCGGGCATGTCGGTGTATACGGGTTTGATGTCAACGGCGTCGGCGTCGAAGGGGAAGTGTTCGGTCACCTTGCCGTCTATTTCGTAAGCGGTGCAGGCGCGCACGGTCCCGAAGCCGTCCAGGACATCGCTCTTCATCATTATTAGGCGGGTTACGCCGTTAATCATTACCGAATAGCGGAGAGCCACGAGGTCAACCCATCCGCAGCGGCGTTCGCGTCCTGTTACGGCGCCGTATTCGTGGCCGAGGTCGCGCAGTCGTTTGCCGGTCTCGTCGAAGAGTTCTGTGGGGAAGGGGCCGGCTCCGACGCGGGTGCAGTATGCCTTGAATATGCCGTAGACCTCGCCGATGCGGTGCGGGGATATGCCGAGGCCGGTACAGGCGCCGGCGCAGACGGTGTTCGACGAGGTTACGAAGGGGTAAGAGCCGAAGTCCACGTCGAGCATCGTTCCCTGGGCACCCTCGCAGAGCAGCGAGCGGTCGTGGTCCAGCATGTCGTTGATGTAGTATTCGGAGTCGATGATGTCGAAGCCTTTGAGGTATTCCACGGCATCGAGCCACCGGCGTTCCAATTCGGCTGTTTCCGGCGTTTCGCCGAGGCGGCGGAGCATGTCGAGGTGGCGTTGCAGGCAGCGGTCGTACTTCTCGCCGAAGCGGTCGTAGAGGTCGCCCACGCGCAGTCCGTTGCGCGAAATCTTATCGGTGTACGTGGGGCCGATACCCTTGCCGGTGGTGCCGATTTTAGAGGCACCCTTGGCCTTCTCGTTGGCGGCGTCGAGGAGCCGGTGGGTGGGCAGGATGAGGTGGGCTTTTTTGGAAATTTTCAGTATCTTGTGGAGGTCAATGCCGTTGTCCTCTATCTCTTTGGCTTCCTGCATGAAGAGCACGGGGTCGAGCACCACTCCGCCGCCGATGATGTTGGTACGGCACAGGAAGATGCCTGAGGGAATGGAACGCAGCACGACTTTCTTGTTGTCGAACTCAAGGGTGTGCCCGGCGTTGGGACCTCCCTGGAAACGTGCCACGGCATCGTAGCGCGGTGTCAGCACGTCCACTATCTTTCCCTTGCCCTCGTCGCCCCATTGGAGGCCGAGTAATACGTCAGCTTTTACCATTACTGTATCTGTGTTACTTGTTTATATTCTTGCGGTTTTTGCGCACACACGCGGAACAGAGTCCGAAGACATCGATTCCGAACGACGACTGAGTGAAACCCTTGTAGTGTTTCGAGGCGAGGAGCCGTGCCAGCTCGGGGTCGTTCTCTTCGCGCACGCGGCCGCATTGCGAACATACCAGGTGTATGTGCCCCTGTTTGGCCAGTTCGAACACCGATCCGCGCTTCGAAAGGCGGTGGCTGTCCACGATGCCTGCGCGGGTGAAGAGCTGCAACGTGTTGTAGACCGTTACGAGCGACACGTGGTAAAGCCTCTGCTCCATCAGGCCGTAGAGCTCTTCGGCGTCGAAATGCCCCTCTATCTGGCACACGGCCTTGAGTATGGCGAAACGCTCCGGGGTCTTGCGCATTCCCCGCGAGGCCAGGTACCGCTCCAGGCGGAGCCGTGCGGCTGTTTCCCGTTCGCTCTCGTTTGTCATCGTCTGTGGCAAATTTCGGTTTCGCGGTGCTTCCCGCCGGGAGGCGTCCCGCAAAACTGTGCAAAGGTAACACCACGCCACGATATATCCAAATATTTCGGGAACAAATGTGCCCCCGAAGGTGTTTTGATGATAAAATATCTGAAGTTAAACCCTGCGGTGCCCCTGGCCTGACGCTCCCCGGTGCCGTAATATAAATTTTGAAAAGATGAAAAAATACAGATGTGAAGTATGCGACTGGATTTATGACCCCGCAGTAGGCGACCCTGACGGCGGCATAGCCCCCGGCACTCCTTTCGAGGAACTGCCTGACTCGTGGGTATGCCCGGTTTGCGGCGTAGGAAAAGAGGATTTCGCCGTTGAGCCCGATGAGTAAGGAGCCTAAGATGAGGAAATAGCCGCGACCTGGGCCATCCGTTGCTAAAGGAGTGCCCGTTTGCGGTTATTCCGTATTATGGAACGTGGCATGAATGCTTCCGCTCCATGACCGTACGCACCGTACGCACCGCACCGTCGTATTTTCTATAATACCCCCTGTATCCCCCGTATCCTCCCTTTTATATATATCCCAGAGTAATAGTATATAAAAGGGTGCGTAGGGTGCGTAACAGAGCCAATCCGGTGGTAATCAACGCATTCCGCCTCGCACCGTGTCTACGCACCGTGGCGCGTAGACGGTGCGTATGGAGGGTGTGGGTGCGTAGGGGTGAACCCCGAAGGAGATAAAAAATACGCACCATGCCATGGCATGGTGCGTATCGAGCCTGCCTGGGTGCGTAAATCAGAATGTAAGTAATCAAATTAAAACCGATAAAATCACTCAAAAATGCCGGCGTTTCTGATATGTGTTTAATTTGATTACTTTTTTAGGGACACGGGATTAGTCCAGAGTAGCCTTGTTGCCGCTCTCGGTAACTGTCCCTTGAGTGTTGTCATAGACATATTGACCTTTCAGCGAGCCGGTCATATTATCGAGGGTAGTGGTCGAAACGTTGTTACGGACGTAAAGCATCAGCTGGTAATACGGGACTTTATCCGGATTGGTACCAACGGTTTGCGAGACGGTAATACCGGCACACATACCAGTGGCATTGATAGCCGGTGCAAGGTTAATATTGTTGTCGCATACGCCTGCCTGATACCAAAGTCCGGCTATGCCGCTGACACCGTAAGTTGATGCTCCCTTGCCTGTTACGGTTCCCGAATTGGTGTTGCCTGTAACCTCGATGATGTTCTGCACGGGATAGGCGATGTCATTGTTGTCGTATTTCACCCAGCCTATTATACCACCGGCGCCGAGGGTACCGTTGCAGGTTACGTTGCCGGAGTTGTTGCAACCGCGGACGTAACCGGCCGACTGCTGTACGCCGACAATGCCGCCGGCACTGTTAGTCACGGCGGTTACGTTGCCCTTGTTAGTGCAGTTCTCGACAAGCCCGGTGTTAAGTCCCGAGATACCACCTGCTGCTACATTTCCTGCATAGATGGTTCCCGAGTTAGTGCACCCCGTTATGACAGTCTGTTTGCCTTCTGCCGTATAGTAGGAAGCACCGGCTATTCCCCCTGCGTTGCTTGTTTTGGAAGTGACGTTGGCGCCGTTGGTACAGTTGGAGATTGTGCCGTCTTTCATTACGCGGCCGACTATTGCTCCGGTGGCTTTTCTACCGGTGAGGTTACCCGACTTTACGTTCACGCCGCTGACCGAGGCTCCCTCGCTGACGAGGCCGACGAGTCCCGCCTGCTCGGCGGAGGTGGAGATGTTCAGGTTTTCGATGTTCAGGTTCTTGAGAGCCGCGCCCTGGCCTTTCAGGTTTGCTATGAACCCTACTGCCTCATCGGCGGCTGCCGAAGGTTTCGAGATGGTCAGGTTCTTTATAGTGTGGCCTTGGCCGTCCAGCACCCCGCTGAATGCCACGCCTTCACTGTCACCGTTATTGCGGGTGGCACCGGCCGCTATCATCGGGAACTCGTAACCTTTGAAGTCGAAGTCGCCGTTGAGTTTCACGGTATATCCGGCGAAGTCCTTGGCCGTTTGGCCGTTGGTGCCGCTTACCATGTGTGCGAGGCCGGCGAGGTCGGACGGAGTCTGTACTGCCACCGATTTGGTGGCTTCGTCTACCGTAGGATATGTCACGGTCTTGCCGTCCCATTCAGCTACCGAGAGCGAGGGTGTCAGGAAAGCGGGCTGTATGGTGACGGTGAAGTCGGTGGTGGAAGTCAGCAGCGAGCCGTAGATGTTGGTCTGGTAGTTGGCGCGCATCGGGGCGTTGGGAACGCTGATGGTGTTCATCACCTGTTCCCCTTTCATTACTTGGAAGGTGAGGTTGTTGACGGAGTTCTGGTTGGCCGGGGCCAATACATAGTTCATAGAGAGGTAACGGTATCCGTCCATCGGGTTGTTACCTGCGGGGAATGCAGTCTGCGCGGGAACTCCTGCGGCGGCGAAACTTACTGTGGCAGAGCCGCTGAGTTCGCCGCTCACGAGATTAAGGACGTTCGGCATTTTTGCCTGATAGCTCAGTGTGGAAGTAAGGTTGGCGAGGTTGTCGCCGTAAGTGGCGGTGACGGCCGGTTTCGTTGCATCGTTTGTTCCGAAATTTACTTGTGCAAAGGGTCGGTAGAGGTCTACCGGCTCGGTGGCGCCTCCGGCTACCGTCACTGTTTTAACGGCGTAGAAAGCATCGGAGTTGTCGTTATTCTGGACGGCTTTCGTGTAGTCGACAGTGAAATTCTGAGTAGCGTCATCGTAAGTGTAAAGGCCCTCCGGCGCGTTTGAAGACTGTGCCAGGAATACTACGTCGTATGTTTCACCGTTGACGAGGTCGAGTGACACCGATGTTGTGAGATTGATAGATGTTGTGCCTGTTATCAGGGCTTCTTTTTCGCCGTGTTTTGTAGACGTAATATGAAAGGGAGTTGGCCGCGTTGCCGTCGCTGAAGGCACGCGAGCCGAGTTCTGCGGGAAGCTGTGCGGTGAAAGTAATCTTTCCGCTGCCGTCGCCTCCGCCCATAGGCTCGTCTGAGGAGCAGGAGGTGAAGGCCATCCCGAATGCGGCCAGTGCCATTGCACTAATAATAAATTTCTTCACACTGTGTGGATTTTAAGTTATGATGTTTAAAGTTGTTTACAGACCGGACCGAGGAGTAAGGCATCATTACTGCTGAAATGCAGTACATGCCAAGATGCGTCTTTTTCCTGCCGGAATTTTTTGACTTGTGGATTATCCGGCTGCAAATTTAGGTAAAAATAGGACGGTATTACCCCTTCGGTATATTAAATTTTATTAAAATATCTGAAACAATCTTGCTTATGAAGAAATTTCTTTAATTATCCGGTAAAATGATATCCAAGTCGCGGCGACTTGATTCAATTGCCTCGATAAATGAATTTGCGACCGTTGTGGATATAGACGGCGCCTGGCTGCGGATCGGTGACCGGCATTCCCTGCAGGTTGTAGAGCGAGGAACCGGTTTCCGGCGCGGCCTCGATGTCCTCAATGCCGGAGCCGTTGGGGTCGAGCGCCAGGATGGTGCCCGGGTTTATGTAGACGCGCCAGTTGCCGGTAGGGTAGCCCTGCGGCGTCCACTGGTAGAGGGTACCGGCGGTAACGTTGGCGCCGGCGTCGGTGGCATAGATGTAGCCGGTGTAGGGATTCACGTAGATGCAATATGGGTTGGAGAGCTTCATGAGGTCCTGGCGCAGCGAGCCGGGCATTGTCTCGCTGACGCCCTGACGCCCGCCGGTGGCCATTACCTGCGCCGGGTCGATGGTGATATAGTCGAAACTCTGGTCGCCGGTGATATAGGAGAAGCGAGAGCCGACTGCCAGGAAGCGTCCCTCGCGGTCGGTGCAGTTGTAGGTGGCGGCCCGGTCGAGTTTCACGAAACAGTCGGCGTCGGGCGTGCCGGAAAGCACCTTCTCCATGTCGAGGATGATGGTTGCCGCCGGTATTTCGTAGTGGTCGCCGGGCGAGTTGATGCAGAGGTATCGTCCCGAAGCGGAGATTTTGCCGAAGAGGTTGATCTGTCCGGTCTCCACGCTGCGCACTTTCTGCATGGTGGCGGGGTCGATTACATCGATGGTAGTCTCGTAGTCATGGCCTTCCTGGAAGGCGTAGCCGCCGGTGTTGACCACGAAGAGGCATCCGTCGTAAAGCGCCAGTCCCTCCGGCTCGTAGCCCACTTCTACGGCATCGGTGACGCTGAAAGAGGAGGCGTCGATTTTCGCCACATAGCCACGAGTGAAGGTGCGCGTCTCGCCGGCGACTACGCACTCGTGTGCGTAGCTGGAGACATAAACGTAACGTCCGTCGGTGGCCAGTTTGCGATTGTTGGGCACATCTTCGGTAGCGGCAACGGAGGTGCCGTCGGGGCGGATAAACTGGATGATGTTCGACCAGTTGACGGCGATGGCCAGCAGGTCGGGGTTTACCTGCACTATGTCGTTGGGCGTGTCGCCGAGTTTGTGGCCGTTGACCTGGCGGAACCATTCGTTGCTGACGATTCGGCCGTCCTCGAAGTATGAAATGCGGCCGTTGTCGGACTGCCAGTTGCCCTCGTCGAGGACAATGATTTTCTCCTGCGCAGCAGCGGGAAGAATTGAGGGGAGGAGGGATAATGAAAGTATGTATATGAAGGTTCTGATTCTCATTTGCGTGAATTGTTGCCTATTGAGTAAGAAAGTGTGAAACAGAGGGCGCGGCCGGGCATGGGGTAGCGCTGTATATGCTCGTATTGCACGTCGAAGAGGTCGTTGACTTCGAGCGAGGCTGTGAACCACCGCCAGGTGCCGGTGAGCTTTAGGTCCACGTTGTTATAAGGGGCGAGTACGTCGCGCGGGTCGGCGTATGACCACAGGCGCTTGCTGACGTGCAGCTCCGAGACGGTGAGCGTCAGCCATTTCCAGCCCACTATGCCGGTGACGCCGCATGAGAACTTCGGCGAGTAGCAGATGGGCTTGTCGTAGGTCTGCGGGTCGGAGGGATCTGTTCGGTTGCGGTCGTCCTGCCAGGTGAAGGAGGTGAGTAGCGAGAAGGTCCAGTCGCCGGTGTTATACTGTCCCGAGATGGTGGAGTTCAGGCCTCGGCAGAAGGTGTGGCCGTAGTTTAGCATCGACCAGGTGTAGGTGCCCTTCAGCGGCAGGCACACTATGCGGTCGTCGATGTTGTTGATGTAGAAGTCGGCCTGTATGGAGGCCATCCACTGGGGCGACATGAAGTGGTATTCCACGCCGAGGTCCCACTGCTTGGTGTATTCCGGTTTGAGGTTGCGGTTACCGGCCTGCGTATAATATAGGTCGTTGAGCGTGGGTGCGCGAAAGATGCACTTGTACCAGGCGCGCACGCTGAGGTCTCGCCACGTGTAGCCGAGCGTCACAGAGGGAGTCACCTTCTGCAAGGGGTCGGCCGCGCCCACTTTCAGTCGTGTGTGGTCCTTGTAATGCTGGTATAGCAGGGATGCGGCCACGCGCGCGCCGCGCCATTCCATCTGCACGGCGCCGACGGCTTTCTGGTCGAGGCGGCGCACTGCGCTGAAGTGCTTGAGGTCGGCGTCGAGCCACGACATGCGCGCGTCGTAGCCGGCGTTGACCGACAGCCACGTGAAGGGGAGGAACGCGTAGGCTGCTGAAGCGTAGGCGTCGTTCTGGTAATAGTGGTTGTCCACGCGGGCCGTGTTCTGGTTCTCCGGATAGTCGGTGTTGTAGCGCAGGTATTCGTGGGTATATTTGGTGTTGAACTTTATGCGGTGTCGGTGTCCGAAGCTGTGCTGCCACGACGCCTGGGCGAAGAGGTCGGTGTCCCACTCGCGGCCTATGTTGGTATATTTGTCGGAGAGGCGGCGCACTATGCCGCCCGGGCATCCGCGCTCCGAGACGTAGGCGTAAAGGTGTGAGGCGAAACCGTTCTTGAAAAGGGCTCCCTCCACGCGCAGGAACTCGATGTCGGAGTTGCGGCGCACGCCCACGGTGTCCTCGTATTCCGACTTGTAGCGGAACTTGTAGTCGCCGCGGCTGTTGAGGTATTCGCCGTCGATGAATCCGCTCCAGCCGTGGCGGGCGAACTGCGCGTTGACGCGTCCTCGGTAAGTGTGGAACGAGCCTATGCCGCCCAGGACGGTGAGCGAGTCGCTCTGCGGGCGTCGCGTCTGCATGTATACCGTGGCGCCGGAGGCGTATTCGGAGGCCGACTGGCAGCTTTCCAGCTTGTTGGCGTTGTAGAGGGAAACCGACTCGAGTGTGGAGAGGGAATACTTGCCGAGGTCCACGGTGCCGTTCTGTGCGTTGGTGATGCGTATGCCGTCGATGTAGACTCCGACGTGTTGCGAACCCAGGGAGCGCACGTTGACGGTCTTCATGCCGCCCAGGCCGCCGTAGTCTTTTATCTGCACTCCGGCGAAGTATTTCAGCGCATCGGCTACGGAGGTGGAGGAGAGAGCCTGCAGTTTCTCGCCCGAAAGGGTCTGCACCGTGGCCAGCGGCTTGGGGGTGGCTATCACTTCCACATCGCTTAGTTGGTGCACGGTGTCGGCCATTTCTTCGGATATGGCGGCATGAAGTGCCGGCGCGCCGAGAAGTAGGGCGAGCGCAAGAAGCAGATATTTCAGTTCAAGACGATAGAAAATCTTCATGAAGCGAGTTCGAATTAGGTAACCTGTAATAAACGGCATGGTTACTTGGGGTTACAAAAAAAATCCCGGAACGCAAGTTTGCGCTGCGGGGCAGGTTCAAGCTCGTTTCGGGGCTATAAGACGGCCGGAAAAGGAGGTTACGTAAGCCTGTGGTCCCGCAGGCGCAAAAAGCGAATGCTCAGGGCCGGTCTTCTGACTTGTTCCGTAGAGGCGCGTCTTCCCGGCAGGTGTGCCAGTGACGTGTTGCGCCTTACTTTGAGCGTCCCGGGGCGCGGGTAAACCGCACGGGGACGGGAACTTACAGCAGCGGGTACTGTTACGGATTCACACCGTATTCCAAGGCATCTCCATGCCGGGGCCCAATAGCGCCGCAAAGTTACGAACTTTTTCAAACACCGCCAAACCAAATCCCGAAAATCTCTCTTTCCGGCAGAGTTTTAGCTCATCTTCGAGAGCTTAACTGCTTTCGGGAAGCTCTACGGCTTCTATCTATAAAACGGTGTCACATCCGCAACATTAGTAACATAAATAACATCAGCCTCATTAATCACATAATGCAGCTCCTCCGGTAACCGCTTGCGGCAGCCGCAAAAAATAAATCACCCGTATCACTGCGGATGATTCATTGTAATTATTTCACCAAAACAAATATACCCTTTCGGATATTGGGTGAAAGATGGGTCTCGAACCCACGACCTACGGAACCACAATCCGTCGCTCTAACCAACTGAGCTACATTCACCATACGCTTTCCCTGATAGCTTCCACTAAAGGCTTCGCAAGGTTGCTATCCGAAAAGCGATGCAAAGTTAGCACTTTTTGCCGACATCTCCAAATTTTTTTGTCAAAAAATTGTTTTCTGCTTTTTGGTGTGGTTGAAAGACATTGATTATCAGGGAGATATAAACAGGGTGCGTTTTTGCGCCAAAATAGGGTAAGTAAGAGGCGAGATTACGTTTTATGTTTTAGATGTAACTGATGTTATTAATGTTGCTGATGTGACAGATGTAATTAATGTGGTCTTTGCGGTTGTGGAGAAGGTCATTTCTTATGATAACAGGCTCAGTCATTAAAAAAGCAGCCGCCTGGGGCGACTGCTTTTATGTTCTGTTTCGGCGGAGCCGTTATTTTATTTTCTTAAGCTCTTTTTCGTTTACTACTATGGGGTAGCGGTTCTTGAGGTTGTGTATCCAGTCTTGTTCGAGCTGGTCCTGATAGGCGCTGGTTACGAGTCCTTTCACGTCGTTTAGCTCTTCCGGTTCCTTGAGGGTGCGGATGTCATAGACGAAGTAGGCCGGATAGCCCTGCACGAAGGGCGCGTCGCCTTGGCTTTCGTTAAACACCAGGTAGTCGACTATCTGGTTGTCGCCCTTCTTGACGAGGATACGGTCGATGGAAACCTGCATTCCGAACTCTTCGCGTATTGTCTTGACGAGCGTGTCGGTGCCGAGCTGCTGCATACGCAGGCGCACGGCGTTGGCCAGCGAGTCGCTCTGAGCCTTGACGAGGAATCCTTTGACGCGCGGTTCCGACCATGTGAAGTCACTGCGGTGTTCTGCGAAGTAGCTGTTGAGGCCTTCGGTGTCTTTGGCTGCCTTATCCCATACGTTACGCAGGCTGATCTCGTAGAGCAGCGAGCCGTCGCGGTATTCGTTGAGGAGGTTGCCGATTTCAGGGTTTTCGCTGATGACTGCGTCGTAGGCGTCTTCGCGCAACATATTTGTCTGGAAGCGGCGTAGCGCCTTGTCGAAGAATCTCACTTCGTCGGGGTCATTGTTGCGTTTGGCCAGCATCGAGGCGTAGGTGTTGAAGTCGCCGAGCGTGTAGATGTCCTTGCCGATTTTGAAGAGTGTTTCGGAACCGCGGCCGGCTGTCATGGCGTCGGCGAGAACCTTTTCGGCACCTTCGGAGGCGATGTTCTTGCGCAGTTCGGCCACGAGCTTGGCGTTATTTTTCAGTTTGAAGCGTTTGCCCCATTTCTCCCAGTTGTTGTCGAGCAGTACTTCGTTGCGGGCGTCGCCTGGGTTGGAGATGCGGGAGAAAAGTCCGGCTTTCGCACTGTCAAAGGGCTGCATTCCTTGATGGCCACGTTTGTAGATTACGTGGTAGCCGAAACGTGTTTTGACGGGAGCGGAAATCTCGCCGTCAGCCAGCGCGAAGGCGGCGTCGGAGAACTCTTTGACCATCTTGCCGGCGCTGAATGGGGGCAGCGCGCCGCCGTTTTGTGCCACGGAGGGGTCGTTGGAGTATTTCTTGGCCAGTGCGGTGAATTGGCTCGGGTCTTTGCGGAGGACATTGGCGATGCTGTCGGCCGTTGCGTAGACTTTTGCCTCATCTTTGCCCTGAGTGGAGAAAAGGATGTGGCTGGCCTCGCAGAAGCCGCTGAAGGGACGGCTGGCGCCCCCTTTCAGAATATGATAGCCCATCTGTGTCTCGGTGACGTCTGAAATCTGCCCTTCGGACAGCGAGTACATCACCTCTTCGAACTCGACGGGGAGCATTCCGGCCATGACAAATCCCATGTTGCCGCCGTTTGCTTTCGAGCCCTGGTCCTGCGAGAACTGCCGGGCGAGTTCCTCGAAGTCACCGCCGTTGGCAAGGACCGTGTGTATCGAGTCCATGCGCTGGCGTAATTCACGGTTTTTAGCTTTGTCTGGGGTCTTGAAGAGCATTATGTGGCAGGCTTCCCTTTCGGTGACGCCGCGGTCATACTGCTCATGTGCCAGCTTGTATAGAAGCACGGAGTCAACCAGCAACGGGCCGGCCAGCTCGGTGCGGTACTGGTTCATGTCCCGCTTGAAACTCTTGGTGGTGTCCACGCCGTTGGCCAGCGCGTCTGCAACCTTCAGCTTATAGACCTTGAACATTTCCACATATTGGTCAAGGGGCTGGGGTTCAATCTGTTGCTGGGTATTTTTGTGGTAAAGGTATTCGAACTCCGAGCGATGCACGTCACGCCCGTTGACAGTCATGACAACGGGGTCCTTGGCGGCAAAAGCCACTGCGGCCGAAAGGGCCAGTCCGGCGCCGATAAACAGGCTACTTTTCATTTCAGTTGTATTTTCGTTGCAAGTTAAAAGGTTGGAGAGAACACGTCTTTCCAACCTATTAACGTGAAGATTTGTGAAAAATTTTATTTCACGCCTTAAAATTTAGCCGTTCCGGGAAATTATTCTCCGTGTGGAGGCTGTAGCGGTGTCGTTACGAGCGGCTGTAGTTTGGCGCCTCGGCAGTGATGGAGACGTCGTGGGGATGGCTTTCCAGCACTCCGGCGGCGGTGATGCGCGTGAATTGCGCGCGGTGCAGGGCCTCGATGTCCGGGGCGCCACAGTATCCCATACCGGCCCTCAGTCCGCCGAGCATCTGGTAGACAACCTCATAGAGCGAACCTTTGAACGGCACGCGTGCGGCAATGCCTTCAGGCACGAGTTTCTTGGCGTCTGTCTCGTTGCCCTGGAAATATCGGTCCTTGGAGCCTTTCTCCATGGCTTCGAGCGAGCCCATGCCGCGGTATGTCTTGAACTTACGGCCGTTGAAGATGATGGTGTCGCCGGGCGATTCCTCCACGCCGGCGAGCATACCGCCGAGCATCACGGAGTAACCGCCGGCAGCGAGCGCCTTTACAATGTCGCCGGAATAGCGTATTCCGCCGTCGGCGATGAGGGGCACACCGGTTCCTTCAAGGGCTTTTGCCACGTCATAGATAGCGGAAAGTTGCGGCACTCCGACTCCTGCCACTACGCGTGTGGTGCAGATGCTGCCCGGGCCGATGCCTACCTTCACGCCGTCGGCGCCGTTCTCTACCAGAAAACGTGCTGCGTCGCCGGTGGCGATGTTGCCGACTACGACGTCGATTTCGGGGAAGGCTTCCTTGACATGCTTGAGGACGTCGACGACTCCGGCGCTGTGGCCGTGTGCGGTGTCTATGACGAGAGCGTCCACTCCGGCCTCAACGAGAGCGCGGGCGCGCACCATGCTGTCGGGCGTCACGCCGATGCCGGCGGCTACGCGCAGACGGCCCAGGCGGTCTTTGCAACTGTATGGTTTGTCCTTGGCTTTGGTTATATCTTTATAGGTTACGAGGCCCACGAGACGCCCGTCGCTGTCCACTACCGGCAGTTTCTCTATTTTGTGGCGCTGAAGGATTTCAGTGGCCTGTTCGAGGTCGGTGTGCTGGTTGGTGGTGATAAGGTTTTCGGTGGTCATCACCTCGTCGATTTTCTTCTCAAGGTCTCGCTCGAAGCGGAGGTCGCGGTTGGTGACGATGCCGCGGAGGATGAGGTTTTCGTCCACCACGGGGATGCCGCCTATGTGATACTCGTGCATCATTTCGAGGGCTTCGCGCACGGTGGCGCCGCAGCGTATGGTGACGGGGTCATAAATCATGCCGTTTTCGGCACGTTTCACAGCGTGCACCTGGCGGGCTTGCTCTTCGATAGACATGTTCTTGTGAATCACCCCGATGCCTCCCTCACGGGCGATGGCGATGGCCAGACGAGCTTCGGTCACGGTGTCCATGGCGGCAGACACTATGGGGACGTTCAGCGTGATGCGTCGGCTGAATTTTGTTGTCAGGTTTACTTCGCGGGGTAGTACTTGGGAATAAGCGGGTATCAGGAGGACATCGTCGAAAGTGAGCCCTTCCATCTTTACCCTATCTGCAATAAACGACATATTTTGCTGTGCTAAGAAGTTGAATTTATTGCACGCAAAATTACTCATCTTTGGTGAAACCGCCAAATTTTAACGCAAAAAAAGTTAAAAAACTTTTGTGTAGCGCTCTTAACCTTCCCGATAGGGGTTTGTCTGAAACCAAATACAAACCGATAAGAGGTGTTGCGGCTACTTTTTATTGAATCAATCAGATAAATTATCTAAAGATTTAAAAAATCCTCTTGTTAGTAGGTTTCTATTTTGCCAGGGTGTCGGTGGCTGAGTAGCGTTCGAGGAGCCGGCGGTAGCGGTCGGTGGCTTTGAAGCGTGTTAGCCAGCTGTCAATGCTGTCGTGGAGCGCCACGTCACGGCGGCGCGTCAGCCATGCCTGGAACTGGGTGAATCCTATCGGTGTGTCGATGTTCACTTCCGGGTGTTTGAGGTGCATCCGCGCGGCCGTCTTTTCGTTGATTACGGCGTAGCGCAACTCTCCGCCGGCTACTTTCAGGAAGAGGTATTCGTCAGAAAGCTCAGGGTGGGAGAGGATGGTAACCGGCGCTCCGATTTCCGCCGACAGGTTGTCGAGTCGTTGGCGGACCGGGGAGTTCTTCTCAATGTGTACGGTATCGCCCGCAAGGTCGAGCACAGAGGCGGCGTTTGGTTTGCCATCCTTGCCGTTGAGCTGCACGAGCACCTGCCGGTCAAGGAAAACGTCTTCGGAGAAGAGGTATTTGTCGCGCATGTCGGCGGTAATCGGCAGAGATGCGAGAATATCGACCTGACGGGCGGTGAGGGCGTCGAGAGACTCTTCGAGTGAAAGCACGGGGATGAAGCGTATAGGGCGTCCCATGTCTGCAGCCATGATGCGTAGCATGTCATAGTTGAGGCCGCCGATGGTGTCGCCGTAGAGGTAATAGCTCATCGGGGAGTGGGTGATGGCGACGAATAGCGTGTCGCCGCGGTCGCCGGTCGCTACGTGTGATTTCATCCCTTTGCCGGAGTTGTCGCCGCAGGTGTATAGCGCCACCATGGTGAAGAGGACGGCTGCGAGAAGCACCACGTAGAGCGCGATGCGCCGTCCTTTGACGGGCTGGAAACGGTGGTTTGCCGTCTCTTTGCGGCGGTCACGTAGATTCATGTCAGTCGGCGAAATCAACGCTCAATCCGAAGAGCAGGCGCGCAGGGTTTACGGGATAGAGCGGCATGGAGAAGTAGTCTTTGGTGAACCATCCCTTGTTGAAGTGTGAGTAAAGAACGTAGAAACGCACCTTGTAGAGCTTGGCGGTGACGTAGGCGTTCATGAAAGGGAAGTTGCCCACTTTCCAGTCTTCTCCGACGCGGAACGTCATCGTGGCCGGCTCGTAGTTGTAGCCGCGGTAGCGGGTATAATAGTCGGCGTCGACGCCTATCTGGAGATTCAGGACGCGGAAGGCGTTGAACTTCAGGTACATGTTGGAGTAGAGGGTGAGAGCCGGTACCGGTATTGCCCCGGCGTTGGAGGAGGTCTGGTAGGTGATGGCGTTGTCCCAATTCCAGATGCCGAAATTAAGGTGCTGTTTCACAGAGGCATAGAAGAGATGCACCGTTCCGCCGTCCTGCTGCGGGAGGCCAGCGGTGTTGAAGAACACATAGTTCTGGAGGCTGCGCCATCCGGCCGCGAGGCGGGTATCGGTCCAGGGGATTAGCAACTCGCCGCCTACGCCGAACGAGCGCGTCTTGCCGAAATCGTTTTGCCAGGCGTAATGATTTGATATATAGTTCTTTATTAGGTAAGGCTGCGCGGTGTTGCGGAAGTGGGCGTTGGCTTTCAGCTGCACGGTGTCGCCCAGGAGGCGGAACTGCGTGTAGGCGTTTCCGGAGAGCTCGAGGTCGCCTACCACATCGCCGGAGAGACCGAACTTCACGTCGGCGTCATAGCGCAGTGTGGTGCCTTGCGTCTTGGCTATTCGGCCGCCTATCCACAGGAGGTTCTCCGATGCTTTGGGCTTTATGTCCACACCTTCGGGTAGCGGCGTGAGGACGGCAGCCGGCGTAGTGTCGTCACCTTCTCCGGGTTCTTCCGAGCCGGGGGGAAGCCAGCCGTGATTGGCCTGCGTGTAACGGCGCAATTCGTACTGTGCGTAAGCCGAAAGACCGAACTTCGCCCATTTCTGGAAACCCTCAATCATTGAGATTCCGATGGTGTTCTTAAGGCTCGAATAGGTGGTCTTGTCGTACGTCTCGCCGTCTGTGAGGTAATGGTTGTCCCAAAAGCTGTTGTTGGAGGCGCCGTTGGTGAAGATGTGTGTTCCGCGGTCCCAGTCGAGGGAGTAAATGAACTGTGTGACAGGTACATACTCTTGTCGGGTGAGGGTGTCGTTGACCTCTACGTCTCGCCAGAAACCCACGTTGTAGGTGTGCGACATATAGAAGCGGGAGCCGCGGGAGCGCGAGTGCGCGTCGCTGAGGTTCACCGGGATGCTCTTGGTGTCGATTTTCGAGACGCCGCCTTGCAGTTGTGCCGGGTCGGTGATATAGAGCGGGTCGGTGATACCACCGTTCTCTTTGTTCACCATATTGTAGGAGTAGAAGTAGGCCTGTGTCTGGTAGCGGTCTCCTTTATAATAAGCGTTGAAACCGTAAGCCACGTTCTTGGCTGCCTGGTTGGCGTACATGCCTTTGGAATAGAGGTAATCTATGAATGCGCCGGCGCCGAAGCGGCGGTTGAGGCTGCCGGCGAAGGTGGCGCCTAAGCGTTCTTGGCCGGTGTCGCGGCTGCCTCCAAAGTCGTAGCCGGCCAGTGTCATCGGGATGTATACGTTATAGAACTTCTGCTTCGAGGCAGTGGGGAGCCAGTGCCGCAGTGGGTCGGTGAAGAAGAAGGTGGAGCGTGGCTGGAACCCTTCGATGAGCAGTGTTTGTCCCGGGGAACCGAGGTTTCCGGGCGTGACGTATGCATCTGTCACCATCGAGGGGATGACGTGGCGCTGGTAGTTGAAGGGTATGGTGTCGATTGCGGAAGGCACCGCGAAACCGAGGGGATAGCTCAGGGTCCAGGCGTTTCCGGCCTTGTATTTTGTCTTGCCGTTGTCCGAGACTGTGCCGGCGTTGCCCTGGGCGAAAGCCAGAGCCACACAAGCTATCAGGTATAACAGCGACATTATTCTTTTCCAAAACATAGTGCGAAATTACAAAAATAGTGGCGAAGCACAAAATTCTGAGCCGTAAAATTGGTTTTTCAGCCGTAGGAGGGTAAACCTTTCGACCAGTAGCGGCGTTGAAAAGGTATATTCTGCTTACGCTGCCACAGCCCTCTGTTATCCGACATGCGGGTTTCTGCGGCGTGTGTGGCAAAACCATATAAAGAGATCTTATTATGAGCGACAAAGACTACAACGAAGAGTTCATGCAGGAAGCAGTTAGACTTTCGATAGAGAATATAGAGCGAGGTGGCGGCCCGTTCGGGGCAGTGATAGCTCGCGACGGCAAGATAATATCGCGTGGCGCAAATTCAGTGACGCTAGACAACGACCCGACGGCCCACGCTGAGGTGAATGCCATCCGAAACGCTTGCCGCGCGCTTGACACGTTCCAGCTCGGCGGCTGTATAGTGTTCAGTAGTTGCGAGCCGTGCCCTATGTGCCTGAGCGCACTCTACTGGGCCGGGGTCAAGAAAATCTTTTACGGTAATACCAAGGAGGACGCCGCGGCCATAGATTTCTCGGACAAGTTTATCTACGACGAAATAGAACGCCGTCCGTTGAAGCGTCACGTCCCCGGTATCCGTATAGATAACAGCGGTGCTATCCGCGCCTTCGAGAAATGGGCAGCCGACCCTAATGTAAAAAAGTACTGACCGACAGTGCATTGCGACGACGAAGCCACCGCGCTCGCCAAAGTGTCGGCCTCCCCGCGGGGCGCAACAGTGAGTTCCGGTGCCCGTAACAAAGACGTTCTTAATTAACACACACGGCAATAATCGAAACGGCGTTACCAGTTGCAGGTAAGGTCTCTTCTTGTGTTAACACATATAAAATCTAAAAATGAATTTCTTCAATCTCTTTTGTCGGAGGGACGGTAGCGGCGGCGGAAGTCCTTTGGCGAGATGCCCTCGTATTTCTTAAAATATTTACCGAAGAAGCTCTGGGAGGAGAAGTTGAGGCGTTCGGCTATCTCCTTGATACTTAGGTTGGTGGTGCGCAGCAGTATCTTTGCGTCGGAGATGGTGTAATGTTCTATCCAGTCTACGGCTGCGATTCCGGTGTAGCGTTTCACTGTGCGCGAAAGGTGCTTGGAGGAGACTCCGAGTCGTTCGGCGTAAAAGTCGAGGAACCGTTTGTGCCGGTGGAAGCGATCCACGAGAACAATGAAATTTTTAGAGAGCTTCATGGCCTTGAAGTCTTGAGCCGGTTCGAGACCTGTGTAACAGTGATAGCCTACCTCGAAGAAAGCGAAGAGGATTATGTAGAGGATTCGCTCATGATAATAAGGCTTGGCAACGTCGGTGATGGTCTCGATCAGCACATCGTAGAGGTTGTTGTAGACTTCCCTGATATCCGGTTCGATTTCCGTGATAATCGAGGCCTGGGCGGTCTTGATGTTGCAGTGCCGCTGAATTTCGTTGAGGATTTCGGTCTTGAGGCCAATCGAGATAGTGCAGACGGAAACTTGCTCGGGTTTTTCTAAGTTGATGTTGCCGATTTGCTGTCCCGGGCGTAAATAAATAATAGATGGAACGGAGGTGTTGTAAGTGACACCGTCAATGTCGATGGAGCTACCCCCGTCCCTGACGTAGAGGAATACCGTAGAACCTTCGAGCTGCGTGCCGGTGAGGGTTTCGATGGTGTTTGGCGTGATGGCGCGCGATACCCAAATCTCGGATTCGGGATGCGGTGCCAGGTATGTCAAGAAGTTCAACTCCGTTTGTCCGTGGGGTGTTTCAGTGATATCCATTTCCCACAAATAAGCTATGATAATCTGAGTAATACAATAACATTGCGTAGTGGAGAGCGTTAGGGTGCTAAAACCGAGCATGGCCCGGGAGTAAGTTTTACGCGACAAGGCCGCGGCATAGATGTAAGTGATAATGCCTAAAATTCCGAATGGGTATCAATTGCTAACTATGAAGTTGTTTCCACTGATTTGCGTTTTAAAAATATCCAAAACTGGTAGAAACAAATTCTGTAAGTGAAGCTGGATAATTTATTGTTAAACAACTCCAAGAGATTATTATGATTCGGTTTATTTATGACGGTGCAAAATTAGTGATTTTTGGCGGTGTTTCATATTTTTAAACAAATTATTTTTGGAAAGAAGTGTGGAAAAATTTACTATTATTTGTAATTTAAAATATTAATTTAGGATATTTGGTAAGATATAGAAAATTCGTTCCCGAATTATTCGTTGTTGTTAACGAATTTTTGCGCTGCGAAAGGTGTGGAGAAGTATCTCATGGGGACGGCTGAGAATGCGGTGCACGGATAAGGATTTGCACGTAATGGAAATTATGCGTATCTTTGCTCGGAAATTATTAGGCAGGAGGGTGAAGGCCGCTCCGGTTCTCGCTAACTGTCACTTCGGTTATGGTCAGAAAGATGATTGCCTTTATATCGATAGGTTTATTGATAATTGTGCTGGTGACGGCTGTCTGTTATTTCATGGTGACGGCCAACGCATCGGGACGGATGTACAATGACCCCGCCAAGACGCCGCATTACCGCCACGCACTGCTGTTGGCCACCTCGCCGGTCACGCGTGACGGCCGGCAGAACTCGCATTTCACCAACCGCATCGATGCTGCGGCGGCACTCTTCGCCGCCGGAAAGATAGATACGCTCATAGCCAGCGGCGGCGATTACCGTGCCGCAGAAACGCACGGCTGCGACGAACCGGCCGCTATCCGCGACTCGCTGGCCAAGCGCGGCGTGGACCCGAAGCGTATAGTGTTCGACTACGACGGTACGCGCACGCTACACTCCATAGTGAAGGCCCGCGAAGTGTACGGCCTCGACAGCGTGCTGATTATCTCGCAGAAATTTCATAACGAACGTGCTCTATGGCTCAGCGACAAGGAGGGGCTGCACGCCGAGGCCTTCAACGCCGCGCCGTCGCCCTTCATGAAATACCGTCTGAAAAACCAGCTGCGCGAGTTTGCCGCCCGCGTAAAAATGTACCTGGACTACCTACGAGGCGAACATCCCGCCTTCCCCGCCAACGAATCCGGCAAAAGCAACTAATCTGCTTTTATCGGCGATAATGTTGA
>OHBJ01000871.1_pt1 | contig 20483 bp, 28 predicted proteins | sample 1577241 | NCBI WGS metagenome assembly OHBJ01 (sample SAMEA3541594, study PRJEB24748) | human gut metagenome | biome: human gut; feature: human-associated habitat; material: faeces | place: China | collected 2012 | reverse complement strand
GGTAAACTACGTTGCGTTAGCAACGGTTTTACGAATGTGGTTCTGAATAGTTACGAAATTTGTTTTAAAGCTATTGTAACTATTAATTCAAAAATGTGAAAGTTAACTATGGAGGACAATACAATGACCAAAGAAGAAAAAGTAGCACGTTTTCAAAAAATGAATCAGGACATCCGGAAGGGACAGATTCTCTGTGCCGGTTCTTCCCTAATGGAAATGTTTCCGGTTGAGAAGTTCGTAAAAGAAGAGTATCCGGGTACCATCATCTATAATCGCGGAATTGGCGGTTATATTACAGACGAACTGTTAGAGCATCTGGATGTCTGTGTACTTGACCTGCAGCCCTCCCGCCTTTTCATTAACATTGGAACGAATGACTTAAGCAATCCGGACGTTACGATTGATGGTCTGATGAAGAAATATGATGAAATTTTATGCCGGATCGAAGAAGCCATTCCCAATATTGAAATTTATCTGATGGCATACTTCCCGATCAATTATGAGGCAGCAACCGAAGAAATGAAGCCCTGCCTTCTCATCCGTACCAACGAACGGATCAATGAAGCGAATAAGGCAGTCACAGAGCTAGCCAGGAAGCATCAGGCCAGGTATATTGACATCAACGATCCGTTAAAGGATGCAGACGGAAATCTCCGTGCGGATTATACGATTGAAGGTATGCATATCAAGGAAGTGGGATATCGTTCCATTTTCCCGATGTTTATGAAGTATGCACTCGAGCCGAAGTGGAAGTAAATCTTCCCTCTTATGGATTTTTCCGTATGGGATTGAGAAGGTATAAATCAACGGGTTCGTAAGGGTTCAGATCTGATTAAGGTACTTTCTTAATGCTTGAACATGCAGCGGAAATATAAGTTCCGGAGAATTATCTACGATTTTCTTTAAAGTATTTCTCTCCATCCAACGGATATTATTATTTTCATCGGTCTGTTCAAGTAATGTTCCTTCCGCTGTACAAAGAAAGGTGTGCAAAAGTAATGAGTATGCACCGGATAAATTTTGTGTTATACAAAAGGGTGATATGGAAATAGTCTGATTCCCAACAATGTTTAAAGAATGGCTGTTTTCTTCGCCCTGTATTTGTGTAAGATGAAGTCCTGTTTCCTCCCATACTTCCCGACGCAGGGCATCAAAAATATTTTCATATTCCCGGATTTTACCGGCTGGAATCTCCAGTAAACCATCCGTTCCATCTGCACTATTCTTTTTACGATCCTGTACTAAGATGAATTCATTATTATCTGTCTGTTTTGTAATAATTGCACCTACAGCAGGCTTTACAAATATTTCGTTCATGTTGGTCTCCCGATAAAATCAGTATATCTTAAATTTCACTTTATCATTGATACAACGTTTTAGCAATTAATTTTTGAATTAATTTTATCTTATATGTCATTATTTGAGGTGTTACTTATTGACAAATAAAATATAAAAGTATAATATGTAGGTATCAAATGATACCGTGACACTGGCGATAAAGGAGGTTAAATTTGACAAATGAAATAGGATCAAGGATTGAAAGTGAAATTGAAGTTAAGTCTTATATACAAAACTTAAAATATGCGCTTAATAATGGTGCGAAGATCAATTTTCAAGAAAATCGTTATGTGGATGAAAATAGAGATGAAAAGTATACCAATCATTACACGGTAACTGAATTATTTCCTGATGAAAATCCTGTAGATGCATTAAAAAGAGAATTATTAACTCTATCGGTTGATAATTATATGCGAACAGTAAAAGATATTCGTTTCCCAAATAGAAGTGAAATGAGAGAATTTGGCAAAGTATATAATGAAAAAGATGATGTATATATTAAAATTAGGATAGAATTATTAGGGATGTATGGAAGTGCTACAACGTTTATAATGTCATTTCATTTTGCTGAGAAGGCATTTTCGCCAGAGATGTTTCCCTATAAAAAGAATTAGGAGGTGTTTTCATGGAGATGAAGGTTATAAAAAGTGAAAAGGGTCTTTGTACATGTTGCATGGAAGAACATGAAGTGAAAACAGTTCTCATCAAAGAACGGACCATTTTTAAGAATGTAAATGTTAATTATGATGCGATTTATTTGTATTGTGATCTGGCAGATGAATTATATGCAAATGAAGATCAATTACAGGAAAACGACATTCATCTTAAGGACGCCTATAGAAAGATGGAAGGACTTCTGACATCAAATGAAATTCGCGATATACGTGCAAAATACGGTATCAGTCAAAACGATTTATGTATTCTTTTAGGCTGGGGACAGAAGACGGTTACCCGATATGAGAGTCATCAGGTACAGGACAGGGCTCATGATACAATATTAAAGAAAATTTCACAGGATCCGGAGTGGTTTATATACCTGCTTAATGACGCAAAAGAGAATTTATCACCCGAGGCTTATCGAAAATACTTGAAAGCAGCAACGTCCCTTTATGAAAAGAATCAGGATGCTTATTTAAGTAAAGCTATTGAAGCGAGTTATGCTAAATATCAGGGAAATAATATGGCACATGGAAATACACAGCTATCATTAGAAAAAGTGGTAGATGTAATCCGGTATTTTGCAAAATCTCCTATGGTTACCAATCTTTATAAAGTAAAGCTTATGAAATTGCTGTGGTATGCAGATGCTCTTTCTTATAAAAGAAGAGGGATGGCTATAACCGGATTGGTATATCAGGCATTACCAATGGGAGCAGTACCGGTGGGACACAATTCCATCATTGATTTAAGGGATGTTCCTTGCGAAGAAGTTGATCTTGGTGAAACAAATGCATATCATTTTTCTTTAAACGAAGCGGCAGCCTGTTCTTCACTTACAGAAGAGGAGAAAGATATTCTGGATTGTGTAATTGAGAAATTAGGGAAAATGTCAAAAAATGAAATTGTTTCTTTTATGCATAAAGAAATTGCTTATCAAAAAACAGAGCCAAGGGATATAATCAGCTTTGAATATACAGAAGCACTTCAGATATAATTTCTAAAGAAAAGATCAAAGAGATATTACCAATGAATTTCAAAGTTTTTAGCATGATAAACTGTTATCAATTGGATGGCAATGTGCAGATTGTGCACCAACCAGATGCGAAAATTTATGAAATGAAATCGTTTAAATTAGGAACCACAAGGAGTCTATGATGAAAAACTTACAGTATATATGGATAGTAGTCCTATGTCTTACGATGATTAGCTGTGGCAGGGAAATAGTGAATTCAGATGTCAATTCAACAACAGAAACACCAAATAATACAGAAGTATCAGAAAAAATAATTCAAGGAAATGTTCTGACAGCAGAATCAGCTGCAGAGAACCCTGCGTCGGAAGAGGAAGAAGCTTCTGGGAATGAAAAAGCACTTCCCAATGAAGCAGATGAAGCAGATGAAGAAGATGAAGAAGATGTGAAAGAGAATACATCCAAAGAAGAGATTGCGTTCGAACCAAAATATATCACAATCGATTTGTCCGGAGTAAAGGAAACACACATAGAGGGAGAAGCAGTTGAGCCGTTAAAGCTGCAGATCATATCGGAGGAGTACAATAACATCGACTGGGCGAATGACTGGTATGAGAGAGAAAATTTGTCACTTCCCATGATTGGGAATGAGTGGAACCATTTTTATGATGATACTTATGAATATCTTTGGGCAGACGATGAGCTTTACATTTTCGACAGGCAGATCTCAAATTCTGATACACATTGCTTATATGTCTTACAGTATCCGACAGACAAATGGTATATCAATGGAAACAATGCCTGGCTGAAGGACGGTATCTTTTATGGGGCTAGTGTGACAAACGGATATGCCGGGCCGGATAGCTGCTTTATGTTTGCCTATGATCTGGAGCAGGACAAGCTGCTGTGGAGAAGTGCAGACCAGTCCTATAATTCCATGAATTTTGTGGTAAAAGGAGATGTGATCCTGTGTGGTTATGGTTTTACTGCTGAGGATGATTATCTGTATCAGATCAACCGCAATACAGGTGAAATTCTGGACCGGCTGGAGTTGAAAAAGATGCCGGATCTGCTTGTAGAACAGGATGGAAAGCTTTATGTTCACACGTATAGTTATGATTATGTAATAGACTTCTGAAGAAAATACCTTTTATGATTATGTGTTTATAAAAAGTTGAATGAGTCAACTAATAATGATATAATGGACCGAGTCAACAATGTATGATGAGACGAGGTATCTATATGAAAAAGGTGATAAATCCACGATTGATGTTAATTGTTTCAATGACCATATTTGGTACATTGGGAATCTTTGTGAGAAATATTCCGGTATCGTCTGGAGAATTGGCTTTATATCGGGCTATACTTGCGGCTCTGTTAATAGCAGTATATTTGATAATAACAAAGCAGAGAATTTCATTTACCAAGATTAAAAAGGAAGTTCCGTTGTTGTTATTATCCGGAATTGCCATGGGAGTAAACTGGATTCTTTTATTCGAAGCATATAAATATACAACCGTGTCACTTGCAACATTAAGCTATTATTTTGCCCCGGTGATTGTTACCGTGGTATGTCCTGTATTATTCCATGAAAGACTGACCGGAAAACAAATTCTTTGTTTTATCATGTCAACGATAGGGCTTGTCATGATTACCGGTATCGGGGATATAGGAAGTGGAAGTGATTTTATAGGAATTTTATTCGGACTTGGTGCAGCGGTATTTTATGCTACGGTAATTTTATTAAATAAATTTATCAAAAATGTAGAGGGAATTCCAAGAACATTTTTACAGTTTCTTTCTGCCATTGTGATATTGATCCCTTATGTTATGCTATCGGGAGGAATGTCTCTGGGAGGAATGAATGCAGTTGGATGGATCAATCTGTTGATCGTTGGACTTGTACACACCGGAGTGACATACTGTATGTATTTTTCATCATTGAAAGAACTTCCCGGACAGAAAGCTGCTATTCTAAGTTATATTGATCCACTAGTTGCTGTTTTAATCTCTGTAACAATACTGGGGGAGGAAATGACAATTTGGCAGATTGCAGGTGGAGTTTTAATTCTTGGATTTACACTTTGGAATGAGGTATCTCCAAACACGAAGATAATGGGAGGCAGGAATGTTTTCAGCGGATCAGATTTCTGATATTCAGGGATTTAATAAGGTATATCAAAATTTAATGAAGCAGATGGATTCTGCAATTTTAGAAGCAGGATATACTTTGACAGAAAAGGAAGTTTTATTTGAAATAAGCAAAACGGAACGTTGTACGGCGAATATTCTGATACAGCAGTTACATATTGATCGTAGTTATATGAGCCGTATGATTGCAAAATTTGAGAAACAGAAACTCATAGAAAAGACGCGTTCCAAGACAGACAGTCGCATTCGATATATCAGACTGACCGAGTCGGGACATAGGGAAATTAATCAGCTGAATGATATTCAGAACCAACAGTTAGGGTCCATTTTCAATAAGCTTAGTGAAAAGGATCAAGTGGAAATATGGCATGCAATTATTATGATTCGTAACAAATTAAGCGATGCCAATGATGTGATCAGGATCCGGTCTTTTATGCAGAGTGACATTGAATATGTAATCTCACGACACAAGTCATTGTATTATGCAGAACGGCATTTGAGCGGAACATTTTCTGCATATGTAGATAAGATTGTATATAGTTTTGTGCATCAGTTTAATCCCCAGACAGACTGCCTGAATATCCTGGAATGCAATGGTGCACCTGCAGGGAGTATTGCCATTGCAAAAGCAGATGACGAAACTGCACAGCTTCGTTTTTTTATGCTGGAACCGGAAATGCGGCAGCGTGGGTTTGGAAACCAGCTTATGGATATGGCATTACAGTTTTGCCGTGACAAGGGCTATAAAAAAGTGTTTCTCTTAACGATCACAGCACAGGTTATTGCAAGACATGTGTATGAAACTCGTGGATTTTATAAAGTCTGTTCAGAGGATAAATCGGAATGGGGAGACGGAGTAATTGAAGAACGTTGGGAGCTGGAAATAGTGGAGTAGTAAATAAAATTTATAAACCACATTATTCTTTTTTTCGACTGACCTCATCCCAACAGGATTGAATATAATCGTCTTTGCTATCATTGGTAAAGTTAAAAACACTGGTATTGTGTGTGACTTTTACTTTAGGGGATTTACGTTACGTGCAGCTCTTGATGGAGATATTTTTCTGTTCTTTTGAAAAGGAACGATTTTTCTTTTCTGATTAATGGTAACTGTTTTATAAATTGTTTTATAAATAATGAACATCAAAAGAAAAATGACAGCCAGAACAGTTATGATTTGAATATTAGAAAGCTCATTAGTTTTCAATAAAAATTCTCCTTTGAACAAATAATTTGAAATATTAAGTGAATTAAAACTATTCGCAAAACACAAGTTTAACGAATAGTTCCTCACTTCTTTTCAAGAATAGCATACGCTTTCTAATCTTGTCAACAGTTATTTTCTAATTGCTTCAATGTTTCACCTATTGCATGATTCCACATACGAATTGATATACATCCGTCTTTATATTCTAATAGATCTGCCCATACATTAGTAAGTCCCGGAATATTGATTTCTGAACCGTCTATATTAAATATCTGAATACGAACCGATCCTTTTTTGTCCCTGGAGCATACATATTTTTGTTTTGCTGCACCGGTTAACGACATACATTTATCATAATCAAACCTTTTCTTTTCCGGTTGCGATATCGCAACTTTATTCTTCTTAAGTTCTCTGATCTGTTCGATCGACATATCAGGATTAACCTGTTTCCGATTTTCTTCACTCATAGAGAGCATTTCCCTTAACTGAGAATAACTATACTGTTTATACTTATCGTCTAGCCACATCTTCGGAACACTGGAATGTTCTTCATAAAATCCGAACTGTAAATAGATATTTTTATAAACAGATACCTGGGTTTTTGACAATCCTAAATTCTTTTCCGCAAATTCCACAATACTTGTATATCCAAAATCTTCATAGTAATGCATTCTTTCAAATTCGTACAAATGAAATCCTAACCGGATAAAGGATCTACGGATATCAGACATATCTGTTAATATATATTTTACCGATGCCCTGGCCAACTCGCGTTCTTCCCTTAAATTCAACATTCCATAAATTACATCAATTTCATTTTCTTTCATTATACTGCTCATTTCTTGCATAAGTTCCACACCCCTTATAATTTATTTTTTGGTTTCAAAAAAACTGCATCCATAATCAGGATCCGGAATATCCATCAAGATTGTAGAGATATCTTGACAACTTCCGTCTAAATTCAATTCACACCTTAATTCCGGGCATCTAACCACGGACATTGTTCCTGAAGCGCTTTCAGTTCTTTTTCTTCCTCTGTCATCCGCATATCTTTCCATATTTCATCCATCCTTTGATTGACTAGATCATAGTCCTTTTCATAACATGGCAGCTTACCATAGCGTTTCAGGTATTCACGTTCAAACGGCTCTAACTTCAATGACTTTTTCCATTGTTTATACATTGTCCTTTACCTCATAGATTCTAACTTTCTGATCCAACATGGGAATATCCAACGTCTTTGCATAGTCGATGTTTTCTGTCAAACTGTCGATCATATCATCAATTTCCGATTTTTTCAGAACATATTCTTCAATGACCGCTTTATCCAGGTTACGTGATGCCCAGTACCTTTTCTTTCCGGTTGTACTTGCACATAATTCCTTAGTAATGTACTTTGTTATGTATGCACTTACTTTCTGATTGTCCTTGACTTTCGTTGCAGTGGTAAACCCCAGGTTGTAGTTGCCAATGTTATAGATCGGATCACCCGAAGCAGTTACTTTTCCGGAATCAACAAATTCCATGTCACCGCAATTCGCAAGCATACCATGAAAGTGATACCTGCCGGACTTGTGAAGCTCCGGAACGACAATGTATCTAAGATCAGGCGCATATCTTTCTTTCAAATGGTTAAGCCATTTTGAAAGTTTCTTACTCACTTCTTCATAATTGAAACTATCCACCTTTTTTGGATCAAACGTTAATGTAATAAAATATTCCCACATGTTACTCCTTGTTATTTCATAAATCTTTTGTATTGTCCTGTTTTGACTATTCTTGTTACTTCGTTCTTCATCTTTTACCCCCTGTGTTTTCGTTGTTTTCTTTTCTTCTTGCTTCTTAATCGGTGTAACCCAGTCCTCTGGGTGCTTTACAATCATATTTTTATAAACCCGTATCTGTTGTCCGTCCAAATAGTTATAGGTACGGACGTTGTAAGCAAGCATTTAATAGCACCCCCTTTTCCACCCATTACAAGAAATGGGTATTAAGTGTTGCTATAGTCAAGTATAGGGCGTTCGCCACCTGACGCTTCGGCGGGTCCCCTCAATCCCCTTCCTTGCTATCAGGTGTCGAACATCTTATACGTGTCATATAACTTAAAGTATTTCTTGTGACCTACGAAAAACTCTGCACCAATGCGTTCTTTCATCGGGTACCACATCCTCACACATACAAACAGGGATCCACCTGCAAGGATTCCTAATATTTTTCCTATGATTCCATAGTTATTGATTTTCCGGTGGATGTATTCGTATTCGATCAATGACCGAATTTGTCGGTCGATCATCCGATCGAACTGGGAAACAAGGATAATATCATAGCCTAGTTTCCTGTGTTGTGTGAAAAAGGACAACCATGCGCTCCGGCCTTGTATCTGCCATTCCCTTGAATTAAATAAGATCTGACATTCATCAATTACTAGCAGAAACTTTCCTTCCGGCATCGGCTTAGCTCCGTAATAATGTTTCCGGTATCGTTGGCTGAACTGGATCAGCCGATCCGGAGTAAGCCGGTTGTTATCAATACTGATATATTTTCCTTTGTGTTTCTTTCCTTTGATGTTTCCGGTATTCAGATCAAAGTTACCGATCACAACACCTTTATAGTTTTTTACCCGGTAATATAAGACCTCTGCAAGGTGCAGTGACTTCCCTGCTCCTGGCGTACCGCTGTATAGTGTAATCATTCTTAACCCCCTCTCCTGCTATTCGATTGCCTTGATCCAACGCAAAATAATGGAGTACAGATAAAACAATGTGATTGCTGCCAACCATGCCGCCCCGATCTTGATAAATGTCCCGATCGGAATAAACCAGTTCAAATAGCCGAGGTATGGCATTGATTCCAGGTTGGTAATAAAATCATCAAATGGACTCATTGGCAATAGAGCCAACACGAAGTCCAACAGCGCATCTATAATTGACTGCATAATTTCCATAACATCACCCCTTTATAATTCCTCTTGTTATTAAGATCAGACCTACCACGAATAGGAGCGTTTCTCCTGTGCGGAAGATCTTCGCCAAAGCTTCAAAATCTGCCATATCTATGACTATCTCCCATTCCACCGGGAATAGTGGCGGTTCCAGTTTCACTTCCCACCGTGGTGCTACTGGTTCGGCATCCAAGACTTGAACTAAGTGGATCAGGTCAAACGGTACACAGAATGGAAAGAACTTTGAAAGGTCTACTACTGGTTTTGTACTGTCGATTTCTCCCGGAGACGGTGACGGTTTTGTGGTTGGCTTCGGACTTGTACTAGGACTTGGATCCGGATCCGGTGATGGTGTCGGATCTTCCGCAGGTCGCAATACAACATCAGCCGTTGGATCAATAATTGGTGTTGGAATCGTGTCCGGGTAACAGATCGGATCTAATGCCGGATCTACAGACGGATTCGTTACCGGATCATAACCAGGTTGCAAATTTGCGATTATGTCTCGTAAATGTTGTTTCATGTCATCCAATGACGGATCATTACCCAAAGCGTTCAACCCTTGATGCTTCGCTAAATTTGCTAAGTCATTCAAGTAGCTTAATCCGGTCAAAGGATCTACTAATTCACCTGCCCAATCTTCCTGAAGCCAATCCGCAATTCTATATTCTTTTAAATAATTCAGTGCGTTTTCATATCCGGCACCTGTTTTTAAAAAATCTATACGTGCATCGGAATCCCTAAAAACAGGAATATTGGAAAATACTGACTCAGCTCCAAAGGTAGCATTCCCTCTTGTAATAACACCGGGATGGCAGCTATAACTCCATAAAGTCGTACTAATCGTATATATTCCCTTTCGTGCATTATCATAATACCAATGCGAATAATACACTCTGCCACCTGAATCATACAAATATCCTAAGGCATGAAGCCCCTTAGCTTCAGACGGAAATTTTACTATTTCTGTACCACTATTACCGCACGTAGGACATTTTTTAACACTTGATGCACCAACTACCTTTAACTCATAAGTTTCACCGCTTAACATCTGGTCTATAATTTCACTGTCAAAGTACTTTTCCTTTAACAACTGCGCAAGATATTCTTGATCTAAAAAACATTCTTCTCCTTTACTAAATTTATCCACATAATATTGCAATGAATCCTCAAAGATCGAATACCCGGCAACCGACAGAGCACCTAAACAGTCAACCACATTACCAAGGTTCAAAGGTTTCTTTCCGTCCTTATCAGGAGACGGAGAGGGTTCTTCTTCTCCATTGTTTCCGCCCATGATTACTTGAAACTCTGTTTCTGCTACTTCCTTTAACGCTTCGGATCCGAACACATACGCTTGCTTATTAGAAATCAATGTGAATAATGCTTGATTAGCTGTTGCCAATTTATCCGCTACGGAATCAGGCACGCCGTTAACAGTAAACAATGATTTAATATAAGCGTGTCCTACTTTTTCAATCTGTTCCTCTGTCAGGTCGGGCACTTCCGCAACGGATGAATACCCTAATACCAGGGATCCAAAATAATAACAAATTGCCTGCATAGTCTGATAGGTCATATATAAAGCTTCTGCTTCTGCTGCGTTAACTTGATCCATTTTCACAGGGGAAAAATACGAATTACTTACACCGAAAAACAGAACCATTACCGATAGAAATATACAAGCTATACGTTTCACAGCTTTCAATATCTTCACTCCTTTACATTTTTCTACATATTTGCTATCCTATTTGACATAGGGGGTATCTTTTATATGAAAATCACAATACCAGAATTTTCTTTTACCATTCCGGAAATTGATCCTACTACTGCGATTGTAATTATTCTTGTTTTGCTTGTGTTCCTGGTATACTGGCATTACACACTTTATCCGTTACTCAAAAAGAAACGTCGGAGCAAGGCTTTCAAAACGGTAACCACATCAAAGACATTCAAGCGTAAAAAATCCAATTTTAAGCCTTACATTTCCAATCCGCAAAGCCGTTATACTGATTATGCACAAGCCTGTTGGGATGAGTTAAACAAAAAAGGACACTGATCTTTCTAGTGTCCCTTTTCTTTTCTTCGCTTTCCTGTGCTTTACGCTTTCCCGGTAAACTTCTTGAAAAGCTTGATTCCAAATGCGATTACCATAATCGCACCAACAATACCTAATGCAATCGGAAGAACCTTAGTAATCATTCCGGACATATCACTACCAATCTGGGTAAGTCCGGCTACCAAGGCATCACTTGCGGAACTTGCAACAGTACCTGTACCATCTAATAATGCCATATGCTTATCCCCCTTTCTTAAGATTTAAATATTTTTAATATCCCATGCACTGCAACCCCGATCAGGATAGGTATAAAACCTAATCCCAATCCGACTACAATACCAAGGCTTAAAATATTTACTACGTCAACTGTTTCCATTCTTCATATACCTCGATAGGATCAGAGCGAATACGGCACCGATCACAATTCCTAGAAACAACAACACTGCTACTAATGCATAATTCATACTTTCCATATTTTCTTTATGCTGCTCTGCCGTCTGCTCCTGGCTCTCTGTCATGCGCTGGTCAAGGCCGGAGACAAGGCTGTTACCTGATACGGTATTCAGATTCAGTTCTTTCACCGATTCTGCTATCGTTGTCACTGCTTCATATGCTTCAATTGGTGTGTTCTCAATCTGATAATTCTGATTATTTATCAGATTGTTTAAGGCAGTAAGTACAAGGTTATTCTGTTCGTTGATGGAAGTAACCAACTGTTCCAACAGGTTCTCCTCTTCTCCCAGTTCTTCCACACGTACGATCAGATCATCTAAGGTAATACCCAGTTCCTGAAGCCTTAGTTCCAATGCATTTACACGATATTCAATGGTACTGTTATCGGTCTGCTCCAGTTCCTGCCATGCTTTTTCAATCTCAATCTGCTGATCCGTCTTTTCCGGTTCTTCCATCTCCTGATCCGTTGGTTGTTCCGGTGTGGTTTCTTCGGTGATGGTTTCCGGTGTCACTTCTGCTGCTTCAACCGTATTACATTTAATAATGACCAGTAGAGCATACGCAAAACTGAAAATATAAAGAAATATACGATTTATGTTATAATTCTTATGCTTCATCCATTCATAAACCTTTCAATATCATCCTTGCTATATGTGTCAGGTTGCCTTACTCGATCTCATCAAGTGATATGATGATGGAATCACCTGTTTTATCAGTGATTTTGATGTGTGAAGCTCCGTCCATTTCCCATGCGACAAATCCACTGATAAAACGATCATCAACCCATTTCTGTATGCGGTTTTTCTGTATTTCTTTGTATTCGGCTATTGTCCGGGCACCTTTGATTGTCATATTTCTTTACCCCCCTTTTTGTACCATTCCGACACCCCAACCCCTTGCCCGTCTCCCAAGGGGCTATTATGGTATCGTTTCTCTGTTCTCTTTGATGTGCCTACAAATAATAGTTGACTTCATGTACCCGGCGCACCAGTGCAAAAGCCTTGCAGGGTCTGAACTACGCCCCATTATGGGCAAGGCTACACGGTGCGCCCCCTAAAGTAAACTATTATTTGCTTGACGGCACGGGTTCCTTTTTAGCTGAACCTACGACATCAACGATCTTCATCTTCCGGCTTTCACTGTCAATTTCAATAACGAGGGGATTCTCCTGCATCAGAGCGATGCTATCCTTTGCAGTTTCAGATATGCCAATCGTTGCACAATCTCCGTTCTGTTCCACGATGGCAGTATAGAATTTAATCTTGTTTTTCTTGTTATCTTCAAATTCCTTTTCGGTTACCTTATAAACGGTTGCTTTACAGTTCACTGTTAATTTCATGGTTTTTATTCTCTCTTTCTTTTTTAGGGGGTGGGGACTAATGCCCCACCGTTTACTTGTTTGCTTCTTCTTTTTTCATTAGTTCGTATACTCTTGTGTTGCCGATCTTTTCAATCCGGCTCTTTGTAATTGCAATCAGTTGGATCAGCTGCGGAATATCATCACAGCTATAGATCTGGTCGATTGCCTGCATGATCATTTCATATTCGTAAATATCCAATGTACTTCCCTGAACATTTACCACCCCCTTATTTTCAGGTAACAAAAAAAGCCCTTACCCACTTTTTGAAGTGAGTAAGAGCTTAAAGCTTCCTTTGCCACTCTTTGTTTTTTAACTATTGCGTTAAACTTTTATTTTTCAAAAAGTTTTTATGCCCTGCATAAAAACTCTGCGTTCGTACAGATTATTTTTCTTTCATGCTACTTTTTTATTTTTTTGATTCCAGGTGATCTGCGTTAGCAGATCTTAAGGAAATAAAAAAGTTCTTTTTCCTGTGTGAAAAATAATCTTTGTACTCTCTTACGGTCTTCCAGGTCATCCACTGGATGACTCTTTCAGACTTTCGAAAAACAAGGGCGTTTAACGAATAGTTCCTAAGGTTTACATAATACATTTATGTTAACCAGAAATCTCCTTAGAACTGTAATTTCTTCTTTGGAACAGTCTGGCTATTATTCTTTCCTGAGTGCTCACGGACTTCAGACCGGATATCTGATACAAATTCATCCTTATCTATAAAATCAATTGACTGATATGTATTGGTATCGGCATTTGTATTTGTATTTGTATTTGCGGATGACAGACGATCTGATACAGTTTCATTTATATTCGACTTTTTAATTTTATACTTCTCATGGAATTCTTGTACATGATCCATGGATTGTCTGCGTTTTTTCTTATAATGAATATAGGTGTATCCATATACAATGATTATAAACACGACAATAACTGTTATCAGTAATTTCATAGAAACCTCTAAAATAATAAGCAAAATAAATAATAATAAATCACAAAATAATTCAATTAATCAGCACATTTGCTCGGAATCAAAAATAATCGTAAAAGGTCCATCATTTAATAAAGAAACCTTCATATATGCACCGAAAATACCATGCTGAACGTTTGGAAATTCTTTCTGACATTGTGCAATGATGTATTCATATAATTCATTCGCCAGATCGGGATTTCCTGCATTGATGTAACTTGGGCGGTTACCTTTACGGCAATCTGCATATAATGTAAATTGTGAAATAATTAACAAATTACCATGAATATCCTGAACGCTTAAATTGGATTTGCCGTTTTCATCCTCAAAAATTCTTAAATGTATGAGCTTATTGATCAGTTTATCAGCTATTTCTTTCGTATCGCTGTTGCAGATCGAAACCAGAACCATAAGTCCCTGATCAATTTTACCTACACTCTGTTCCTCTACTACTACTTCTGCCTGGCTTACTCTTTGAATTACAAATTTCATTTTTCGGAATCCTCTTCTTTTATAACTTCTGTATTTTCAAGTGATTCAGATTCCATAACAGGAGTTTCCGACAGGACTTCCTGTCTGGTTTCCTCATTGGGAGCATCTGCTGATTTATAAGTATCTGAGTTTTTATTCATTTGCTTAATTTTCTTCTTTGATCTCTTTGATGTATCAGGATCCAGCATAATAAATTCTTTATCTTTGATTTTGTCTACATTTAAATATTCCTGAGTTTCAGCAGGAAGACCTTTATTCTTTAATTTGTGACCAATGGTGCGTTTTACAAGTGCATAAATTACAGCCCATAAAGGAACGCCCACGATCATACCTGCTACTCCCCACAATCCACCAAAGATAGTAATGGAGAAAATAACCCAGAAGCCTGATAAACCTGTTGACTGGCCTAAAATCTTAGGACCGATAACATTACCGTCAAGCTGCTGAAGAACAAGAATGAAAATAATGAAATACAGGCATTTCAGCGGATTTACCAGTAAAATCAGTAATGCACTGGGAATTGCTCCAAGGTAAGGGCCGAAGAAAGGTATAATATTTGTTACACCTACGATCACGCTTACCAGAATGGCATATGGCATCTTTAAAATGGATAATCCAATGAAACATAAAATCCCGATAATTATGGAATCGACTATTTTTCCACTTAAGAATCCGATAAAGGTCTGGCTGGTAAAGCGAATATCTTTAATGAAAGTATTGGCATGATCAGTATTTAATAAGGCATATGCAATCTTCTTTGCCTGTCCGGCAAACAATTCTTTATTAAACAGTACATAAACAGATATGATTGCACCAATAACCACATTCCACAGCGTCTTTAAAAAGCTTAGTAGACTCAGGGAAATATGTTTCAGGATTTCCTGTGTCTGGGGAATAATGGTTTTGTTCAAAAAATTGGAAAATTCTCCGGAGTAATCATCTACAAACTGAATAAATAAATCATTCAATGTCGGATTATCCTGTAACAGTTTATTGGAGAACTGAGTAAGATTCCGGATATAATATGGAAACTGGTAGGAAATGGCAATAATACTGCGGCTTACTTCCGGGACAATGACACTGATAAATGCATAAAGCAGTAAACTGATCAGAAGCAGAGAAAGAATAACGGAAATTACACGCATACATTTCTTCTTTTTAATCGTCATTTCCGGATTTTTCTTTGTAAATAATGGTTTGAGCATTCTGCGCTCAATAAAATTTACAATTGGCGTTAACAGATATGCAATGATAATTCCGTAAATGACCGGACTTAATATAGAAATAAAAGTGTTGATCTTCGCCGAAAATGCTTCACTGCGGAATATCAGATAATAAAAACAGATAGAAGCTGCAATCACAAGAAATGCAATAATTCCGGTCATAATCATCTTTCTGTTAAACTTAATCTTCATATGTATTCTCTCTCCTGCCTGATAATATGCGTATCAATAATTGTAAATATTCAGTACCTTTACGATTATGATGCAAAAATCCATTTAAAAACGCCTCGGTCTGTACGGAATAGTTACCAATATTATTAGTATAGCATTTTTACAATAAATATACTATGGTTTGCAGCTATTTTATGGTAAAATATATGTTACAGTTCTTACGCAGCTGAACATTTGCTGTCTGGCTGCGTAAGAACATGATATATCACAAATCCCATTTACAGTATTCTTAACAAGAATATAACGAATGATACAACATATAAAATAAAGGAACTGCTTATGACATTACAGCAAATTTTAAGTCCAATCCGTAAGGCTGTGGACGATTATCATATGATTGATGATGGGGATACGATTGCTGTTGGTATTTCCGGAGGGAAAGACAGTCTTACTTTATTAAACGGACTCCATGCACTGATGCGGTTTTATCCGCATCCATTTCAAATTCATGCAGTTACGGTAGACCTGGGCTTTGATAATCTGGATCTGAGCAAAATTAAAGAACTGTGTGAACACATGGACATTCCTTATACAGTTGTTTCCACGGAGATCGCGTCCATTGTTTTTGAGAAAAGAAAAGAGTCTAATCCCTGTTCTCTTTGTGCCAAAATGAGGAAAGGTGCATTAAATCAGGCAATTAAGGAGCTTGGCTGTAATAAAGTGGCATATGCCCATCATAAGGATGATGTTGTAGAAACGATGTTGATGTCCTTAATTTATGAGGGAAGATTTCATACCTTTTCACCGGTAACCTATCTGGATCGGATGAATCTGACGGTCATTCGTCCTTTGATTTATATGAATGAAGCAGATGTTATTGGCTATGTCAATAAGAACCGGATTCCGGTTGTTAAAAGTCCCTGTCCTGCTGATGGCTATACCCGTCGGGAATATATCAAGAACCTTTTATGCAGCCTTAATCGTGAAAATCCGGGAGTGAAGGACCGGATGTTTACTGCTATTTTAAATGGATTTGATGACTATCTCATAGATGAATGATCAAAAATGGTGCCTTATGGAAAAAAACAAGAATTATCATGACGAACAAATTAATATGAACACTTTGAAAATGAGAGAGGTTCTTACAAATCTCCCATCTTTTTGCAAGCAGTTTTTCCGGGGAATCCAGGATTATACTTCCTCCCGGACGCGTCTTGCTTATGCTTACGATTTAAGAGTATTCTTTGAGTTTATGCATGAGAATAATCCTTATTGTAATAAAGTAGGTATTACAGAACTTCCGTTGTCTGTTCTTGATCATATTTCAAGAGAAGATATCGAAGAATATATGGATTATCTGACTCTGTATATTAAGGATGGTAAAGAAATTACCAATGATGAACGAGGCAAGAAACGTAAATTATCTGCCTTAAAGAGTTTTTATAACTATTACTATACATCAGAGCAGATCAAAACCAACCCGGCGGCTTTAGTTCCACTTCCCAAGCTTCATGAAAAGGAAATCATACGTCTGGATGCGGATGAAGTTGCAACTTTGCTGGATCAGGTGGAAGATGGCGATAAGCTGACCAAACGGGAACTGGTATATCATAAGAAAACGCGGATTCGTGATGTGGCTTTACTGACCCTTCTTTTGGGAACAGGGATTCGTGTATCGGAATGTGTTGGCCTTGATTTGAATGATGTGGATTTTAAAAATAATGGAATTAAAATCCGCCGAAAAGGTGGATACGAAACGGTTGTTTATTTTGGAGATGAAGTACAAGATGCTTTACTGGATTATTTAGAACAGCGTCATCATGTTATTCCATGTGAGGGACATGAAGAAGCACTATTCCTATCTTTACAGAACCGCCGGATTACAGTCCGGGCAGTTGAAAATCTGGTAAAAAAATATGCTTCACGGGTAACCACCCTGAAACATATTACCCCTCATAAGCTGCGCAGTACATATGGTACGGCCCTCTATCAGGAAACCGGCGATATTTATCTTGTTGCCGATGTCCTTGGGCATAAGGATGTCAATACTACCCGGAAGCATTATGCAGCGCAGGAGGATGCCAGAAAGCGTCGTGCGGCTAACGCAGTACAATTAAGGGAACATTATAATCCCGGATTACATGAATAGGTTGATAATTTATATAAGATCTGTTCATGTATTGTTCCTGAATCTGAATATAATAAATTCATAATGATTGCTCTACCCTACAAATTCTGCACTGTAATAGGGAACAACCAGGTGTTGGCCGATGGTAATGTCTTCGCTGAATAATCCATTTATCTGAAGAACTTCATCGATATAGTTCTGGTAGCTGTCATAATGATCTTCATCTGCATATTCAGCAGCGTATGTCCAGAGAGAGTCTCCTCTGCTTACGATAATACTCTTATAATATTTATAATAAACTGCTTCATCACGGTTCTGGGCTTTCGTCTTTACGGTAAAGAACATCATCGAACAGGTAATGACAAGTACGAAGGTCAGGGCAAGTGTCAGAATGTGCTTGCGGAGTTCTCTTCTTCTCTTCATACGATTGACACGGATTCTTCTCTCACTTCTTCTTTCGTCCAATGTGTTCATACCGGATTCCTCTTCTCTTCTTTGTTTGTTCAGATCGAACATCTGTTACGAACAACTGTTCTACATCTATATTCGGATTATACCGAACATATTTTCGCATGTCAATACTTTAAGAGAAAATAATCGAACATTTTTTCGGAATATATGTTTGCCTTAGATGGTAATCTGTGATATAGTAATAAATAAGGTAATTATTCTGAATAATTAGTAATTAAGTAACTACAGGTTTGTTTTATTAAGGAGGTTTTTGATGGGATACGGTAAGATCAGTGCCAAGCAACAGGAAATTTTAGATTATATTAAGGTAGAAATATTAAAGCGTGGTTATCCGCCTGCAGTACGTGAGATCTGTGAGGCTGTGAATCTCCGTTCCACTTCTTCAGTACATTCGCATTTAGAGACTCTTGAGAAGAATGGCTATATCCGCCGTGATCCTACGAAACCGCGTGCTATTGAGATTTGTGATGATAATTTTCAGATGGTTCGTACCGAGATGGTCAGTCTTCCGGTGGTCGGACAGGTTGCTGCCGGAACGCCAATTCTTGCAGAGGAGAATATTGACAGTTATTTCCCGGTTCCCGCAGAACTGGTTCCACAGGGAGAATCCTTTGTTTTGAAGGTGAAGGGCGATTCCATGATTAACGTCGGAATTTTCAGTGGAGACCAGATTTTTGTGAATGCCTGCAATACCGCTCATAATGGAGATACGGTGGTTGCACTTATTGACGATTCAGCTACTGTGAAGACATTCTATAAGGAAGATGGACATATCCGTCTCCAGCCGGAGAATGATACAATGGATCCAATTATTGTGGATGACTGTCAGATCTTAGGTAAGGTATTTGGTGTTTTCCGTGTTATGAAATAAAATACATCGTATGGCAGGAAATAATATAAGGAACAGTAAGTACATAATCAAATAAACAGAATTATAATGAATGCTAAAATATATAATTCTATAAAATAAAATGCACATCTTTATCCGTAAATTTATTTTGGGATAAAGATGTGCTTTTATAGATATCATATATCTTCCTGTTATTCATTATATGGCTCTGAATAGTTACCATTATGTTAAGTTGAAAACCTGATTCCTGTTGTGATCATTAGCTGTCTAGTTGAATCTCACATTAATATAAGACATAATCTCCTGTACGCAGCGTTCGAAGCCGAGCTTGGAGCTGTCGAGGCACAGATCATAGTTCCGGGCATCCGTCCAGTCCAGACCGGTATAGTACTTGTGATAATCGGCACGATGCTTGTCGATCTTCTGGATATAACGCTCCAGTTCCTTGGATCCCATGCTCTGCTTCTTTGCAGCCTGCTCCATACAATATTCATGTGGTGCATGGATGAAAACACTTAAAACATTGTCATAATCTTTTAATACATATTCTGCACAGCGGCCAACGATAATACAGGATTCATCCTGTTCTGCAAGCTTCTTAATGATCTTTGCCTGATAATTAAACAGGTTTTCCATCGAAGTGAAATCATCACTCTCAGGAGGAATCAGTTCACCCTTATAGACACTATGTGCAATCTTAAAAAGCTGAGTTGTCTTAACATGTTCGTCCGCATTACGGAACAGATCCTCATTAATTCCACTGTCTTCAGAAGCCAGCTTCAACAACTCCTTGTCATAATAGTGAATTCCCAAACGCTCGGATAACATCTGGGCAATGGTACGTCCGCCACTTCCATACTGTCTTGCAATTGTAATTACAATATTCTTTTCCATCGCATTCACCCTCCAAATTTATATTTATCTCATAACTGTTCAGCACCTTCACAGTTACGATGCAAAATCCGTTCCAAATCGGCTTCGCCGATGGAATTTTGCATTACTGAATCATTTTCTTACGGTCTTGGCAGTAAATGCTTCGACCTG
>OHBJ01000864.1_pt1 | contig 20545 bp, 15 predicted proteins | sample 1577241 | NCBI WGS metagenome assembly OHBJ01 (sample SAMEA3541594, study PRJEB24748) | human gut metagenome | biome: human gut; feature: human-associated habitat; material: faeces | place: China | collected 2012 | reverse complement strand
AATGGTTTGCAGTAAAAAAGCGGAAGCATTACTTCCGCTTTTTTACAACCCAAAACCGGAGGTACGACCTCCTAAAAATTCTTCTATGAATGTGTTAATCTAGTTTCACCCCCCCTATTGAACCTTGAAAACCGCATGACCGTCTGCATGGGATACCCAGCCATGACCCCCAAATGGGAGAGCCGGAAAACGCCGCCGGAAGGGGGTAGGAAACCCGTGCAGAGAGAACGGCGTAAGAACAATGATATTCTATTTCATTTCAGAAAGGATGGTTTGCCTATGACAAAACTGAGCCAGCTTAAAATCGATCCGGAGTTCCAGAATCAAATCAACCCTCCGTCGTTTGAGGAAACCCACCAACTGGAAATGAACATCCTCAAAGAAGAACGTGTACTGAATCCGATCATCACGTGGAACGGCTATATTGTGGATGGACATACACGCTATCAAGTCCTTCGGAAATATCCGTTCATTCCATTTGAAGTCATCGAAAAAGAATTTGCTAACCGCTATGAAGCACTCGTATGGATCTGTAAAAATCAGCTTGGGCGGCGAAACCTGACCCCGGAACAGAAAAAGTTCTTGATTGGAAAGCAGGCAAAAGCGGAAAAGCAAGTCAAAGCGTTTCACGGCAATCAGTATACTTTGGCATCTGAAAGTGGTCTGGTTCAAAATGAACCAGACCGCACAAAGCACGGTTCACGGTCGAAGGTCGCTGCGGAACATGGAACATCCGAAAGTTATGTTTACCGTGCAGAGCAATTTGCAAAAGGTGTAGAAGCAGCGGAAGAAGCAGTACCCGGAGCGCAGGAAGAAATCCTGAGCGGAAAGATCCAGGCAACCGATCGTGAAATTTCCTCGATTGCAAAGGTTCCAAAGGAAAAGCGTCCCGAAGTTGTGGCAGAGCTTCGTAAGCCTAAAGCCAAACGGTACGAGTTTTTCCCTGAGTTGGCCGAACTCGTCCGAGTAGCCTCCTCGCATTTGTCTGAACGCCAAATCGTGTGCGGCGCGGTTGTCGGATGCGATGACGTCGGCGACGGCTTCGGCTTGCGACAGGTCCATTTTGCCGGCCAGAAATGCCCGTAGCGTGAACTCGCCCGGTCGCGCGGTCCGAGCGCCGGTTCTATGCCCAGCAGGTTTTTCACGAAAAAGTCGTAGCGTTTGTGTTCGCCGTATTTCTCTCCCATAGTGTGCTTTATGCCGGGCAGAACCACGAGCTCGAAATTTTTATTGGCTTTTATGAGCGCGTTGGCTAACTGGTATGTCGAGGCGGGGTCGACATTGTCGTCGAGTTCTCCCACAACGAGCATTAGCGGGCGATTCAGCAGATGTGCGTTGGCGGTGTTGCTGCTTGCAACGTAGGAAGAGTCTACGGGATAGCTCATCCATTGTTCGTTCCACCATATCTTGTCCATGCGGTTGTCGTGGCAGCCGCACGACGAATAGGCCGCCTTGTAGAAATCGTTGTGAAAGAGTACGGCCGCGGTGCTTTCCTGTCCGCCGGCGCTTGCTCCGAAAATTCCTACGCGCTCGGCGTCGATGTATGGGTATTTCTTTGCTGCGGCTTTTATCCATTCAATGCGGTCGGGAAAGCCGGCGTCCTTGAGGTTCTTGTAGCATACGTCCTCGAACTTCTTGCCTCGCCAGCTCGTGCCCATGCCGTCGAGTTGCACCACTATGAAGCCGAGTTCGGCAAGGTCGCTCATGTTCCAGTGGCTCGGGCTGAAACTTTTCGGCGTGTAAGCCTCGCCCGGACCGGCGTATATGTATTCGATGACCGGATATTTCCTTGCAGGGTCGAAGTTGGTGGGGCGCACGATTATTCCCCAGATGTCGGTGCGGCCGTCGCGTCCTTTTGCCTTGAACACCTCGGGCGCGCGGTAGTTCATTTCCTTGAGTTTGCTTATGTCGGCCTTTTCGAGCGTGGCAATGAGTTTTCCGTCATCGGCGCTGCGCAGCTCGGCAACAGGAGGCGTGTCGGTTTTGGAGTAAACGTCGACGAGAAACCGGTAATCGTGGCTGAATGTGGCCGTGTGGTTGCCCTCGGCGGGCGTGAGGCACTTCATGTTGCTGCCGTCGAAATTTATCCGATAGTAGTGGATGAGGTAGGGATCCTCTTTCTTGTTTACGCCCGAGGCGGTGAAGTATATCGTCTTGTTGGGCTCATCGATTTTTATTACCCTGCGCACGCACCAGTCTCCCTGCGTTATTTGGTTGGCTACTTTACCGCTTGCGAAATCGTACATGTAAAGGTGGTTCCAGTTGTCGCGTTCGCTCATCCAGATGATGTTGCGTCCGTCGGAGGTGTCGTGGCGGAAATGGCGGGAGTAGTTTACGAACGTATCCGATGTTTCCTCTATTACGGTGCGCACGCTGCCGGTTTCGGCATTCATGGCGAGCACGCGGTAGGTTTTGTGGCCTCGCTCGTTGTACTCCATTGTCACCTCGTGGCTGTCGGCCGTCCATGCAAACGATGTGAGGTCGTATTGTCGGCTCATCAGCGTCATGTCGGCTTCGGTTCTTTTGCCGGAAACGATGTTGAAGATTACAGGAACGCGGTAGGGCAGTTCGTCGCCTGGCTTAGCGTATTCCTGCTTGTGGAGAATGGGTTGCAACTGGTCGGCCGGCGACGATTCCACGTAGTATACGTATCGTTTCTCGACGGGACGTCGCTTGCTGGTTAATATGTATTTGCTGTCGGGGCTCCAGAGTATGTTTGCCGAATAATAGTTGGATAACGTTCCGTCGCTGCTGAGCAGTTTTTTCGCTTCTGTGTATGGTTTCCCTTTTTCGTGCAGAACTACGTTGTCGCCTTCGATGTAGGCTTCCCACTTTCCGTCGGGACTTGGCACTGGACGGCTGTCGCGCTCCTCGTCGACTTCCATCCAGTGGCGTTCTTTGTGGCGGCCGAAGCGGAAACGGGGCTTTTCGGCCGTTGTGGGCTTTATTCCGAGGAATGAGTTCAGTTCGTCGGAGCTGTTGAACGTGTGGCGTTCGTTGCTCTCGGCGTTGTAGGCTATGAAGCGTTCGCCTTCGAGGGTGTTGATTCTGTAAGTGAACGTGCTGCCCGAATCAAGAAATGCGATGTTCTCGGGATAATGGTAAACGTTTCGGGAGTTGAACTTTTCTCGGTGCCCGAAAGCGCGCTTGTAATCGTCGGCAGTGCCCTGCGCAAATAAAGCGAGGCATACCAATTGTATTAATACAGAAGTTAAATAGCGGGTTTTCATTGTATTTGTTTTTATTCGTGGTCTGGTTCGTAAAGTTTTAACGTCCGCCTATCATTATAAGCAGACGTTAAATTGTTTTTGCGTTACTTTGCTGTATTTATGCCGGCAAGGCAATACGTGGTAGAAGTACGTTTATTTCAACAGCCTGGCCCCTATTCCTGGGAGCTGGCTAAGAGTTATTTTGCCGTCTACTATTTTCATTCCATCGAAACGGTCGTTTTCGATAAGCAGGTTGCCGTCGAGGTCGGCCCAGTCGACTAACGGCGCAATCTGTGCCGCTGCGCTTATTCCGCACGAAGTCTCGGTCATGCAGCCCACCATTACTTTCATTCCCAACGAGCGGGCGAGAATGGCCATTTTGTACGCTTCGTGCAGGCCGGTGCTTTTCATCAGCTTTATGTTAACTCCGTCGTAGGCCTGCTGCAGGCGTGGAATGTCGGATATACGCTGGAAAGCCTCGTCTGCGATTATCGGAAGAGAGCTGCGGTCGCGCAGCCATGCCGTTTCCTCGAATTTTTCCTTAGGCATGGGCTGTTCTACAAAGAGACAGTTGCGTTCTGCAAGCCAGTCAATCATCCGCAGTGCCTCTTCCTTGTCGTTCCAGCCCTGGTTGGCGTCTACGCAAATGGGAACGTCGGTCATGGAGCGGATTATCTCTACTGTTTCCTTGTCGTTGTCGAGCCCCATTTTCACTTTAAGTATCTTGTAGGGGGCGGCTTCCTTTACTTTTTGCCTTACAATGTCGGCTTTGTCTATACCTATTGTAAAACTTGTGCATGGCGCTTTTTCGGGAGAAAGTCCCCAAATTCTGTACCACGGCTGGTTCATTATTTTTCCGAGCAGATCGTGCAGCGCAATGTCGACCGAAGCTTTTGCGGCAGTGTTTTTAGGTGCAAAGTTGTCTACATAGTCGAGAATGTCGTCTATTCTGAACGGATCGGTGAACTGTTCGAGGTCGAGGGCTCCGAGAAATTTCGTTACGCTTTCTATGCTTTCTCCGAGATAGGGCGGCATGGAGGCCTCGCCGTAGCCAATAATGCCGTCGTATTCCAATTGCACCTGTACGTCGGGCGTGGTTGTGCGGCTGAATTTGGCAAGATTGAAGGCGTGACGCAGTTTCAGTTCATAAGGAAAGAATGTAAGTTTCAGGCGACCTGAAGATTTTTTGTTTTTAGGCTTTGAGGCAGTAAAAGAGTTGATTGCCGACATACTTATCGGGGATGCGGCAAGAGCCAGGCCCGCGCCTGCCGCTTTTATGAAGTCTCTTCTTTCCATTTTATTTTATGTGATTTTTTACTTTGTTTGTTTTTGCTTGGTTATAGTGGTTCGGAGAATTTTTTCAGAAGAACCAGGGATGATTTTTTACCGACGTAATTCCTTTTGTTCCGATTTTTCCGTCGATTCGGCTTATTGAAAGGAACGGAGTAGAGAGGTAATCATCGGCTTCGGGGTTTACGCTGTTTATTTTTACGCGTCCGGAGCAATGAATGTATTTGCCGTCGTTCAGGTAAATTGCCACATGGGTTACACGTCCGTCGGAATTTCCGAAGAAAAGCAGATCGCCTTTACGCGCCTGCTTCCAATCGGCGGCGGCAATCTTTTCTCCTGTCAGAGCCTGCTGCCAGGCGTCGCGCATAAGTATAATGCCGTTGGACAGGTAGCTGATTTTCGACAGGCCCGAGCAGTCGGTCATTTTTGTCGAGGTTCCGCCCCAGAAATAAGGCGAGCCCATCATCCGGCGCGCGGTCTTTTCTATTTTTTCGGCGTTGAAAGTCTGTTCCGCCCATGAGGAAAGTTCGGCTACGTCGGTCTTTTTCACGAAACCTTCCCTGCCGTCGGGAGTGGAAAGCTTTATGAATCCGGATTTCTCGCCTTTGAATTCGAGAATGTTGCCCATAACCAGGTCGCTTACGGTTATGTCGCCTTTCGGCTCGGTTGTAAGTCGTGACTGATAGGCGGTAACTATGTAGCGTTTGGCTTTGCGCCATGCGGCAAGGTCTGTGCTGTCGAGCATAGTCAGTGAATATCCGGGAATGTAGGATATGTATGTGTCGGGAGTCTCGACTTTATACCAATCGTCGTCTTTTGAGAGTATTTTTACGGGCGTTCCCATTACCGATTGGGTTGCCATGCCTGCGCTGTGGTAAGGTTGAGTGTACATCGAGGCTACGGAGACTTTTACCAGACCCCATTCTTTTTCGGGTTTAGGTGCTTCGATTTTTATTAAAGAGTCGATAGATAGCGAAGAGCTGAAATCTTTGTATTCAAGGTTTCCTTCGCGCCATTCCACTTCGCCGGCCTGGTTGTCGACCGTTTCGCTGCGGATGAATCTCTTTGCGGGGTCGAATGCCGCGTTGACTCCTTCGTTGGCGGCAAAGCGGTAAATGTCTATACCTGTTTTGTAATAGTCGCTCAACGGTTCGCCTATCATGTCGCGCCCCATAGATACGTCGGTCGGCACCCAGCCGATTCCTTCGAAGTATGTTTCCGACCAGTCGTGGTAATTTACGCCGAACGGAAAAAGCATATATCCGCTTTCCCAGCGTGCGGGAATGCCGAGGCTGCGCAACAGAGTTATGTAAAGTAACGAAACCTGTCCGCAGTCGCCGTGCCCGTTGTCTATAACGTATTCGGGAATATTGGGGATTGTGCTGTACTCGCGCGCTCCGGCCCACGGAAAGTTTGAAACTATCCAGTCGTAAATTATAGAGGCCTGGAGAACGGGGTTCTTTTCATTTCCTACGAGCGAATGCGCGAGTTTTTTCATTCTTTCCGTTTTCTGCATGTGGGGGTACTCTGACGCGGTGTATCGGCGGTAAAGTTCCGAGGTTGTGTCATAAGGTTTCAGTTTCGAAAGTATTTCCGCACGGTCAAAGTGCTGTTCTCCTGTTATGTATGAAAAGGTTATTTCGAAATGCGTAAGTTTTCCTTTATGTGCGGTTCCCTCCATGTATGCCGTGTGGTGTATGCTTTTTTCCGAGAGCTTGACATCGTGCGACGAGTTTATCAGTTTTATGTCCGACTGGCGGGCACTTTCGTAAGGATAGGGCATCCATACACGCAGGGTTTCGCCGTCGGGAACGGCATCGGCATTCACATCCAGTTTGAAAGTGATTTGATATTTGTGGCGGTTGCGAATGTTGTTTTCGTCGGCTTTCTCGGCTATTGCTTCGTTGTAGTATTGTTCGAGATATGCGTATTCTTGTTTTCGGCTTTCTTCGTTCTGTTGTTCAAAATCCTCATTGTTAAGCAAGAAGAAGTTTCCTACCGAACGGTTGAACCACATTTCTTTTCCGTCTATGGTATCGACTTCGATATATTTCTTTTTTTTCCAGTAGTTTATCTTTTCGTCGGTCACGCCTTTCATGCGGTCGCATATTTTCTGCTTGCCTTGTTGAGGAGATACGGAAAAATCTTTCCGTATACGGTAAATTGTCTGGCGAATAGAGTCGATTAGGTATAGATGTTCTTTCTTTTCTTGCTCCGAAAGGTTGTCGAGCAGTTTTTCCGCTTTATTGAATTCTCTCGTCTCGATGTAATTCAAGGCCTTCTCTTTGAATTTCTGCGCATGAGCGTTGCTCATCGACGCAAGGGTTATTAGGCCTGAAATTATGACAGTGGCTTTGTTCATAGGTGCTTTTTATTTTGTTCCGAATCCTTTGTGTGGATTAAAGGGTTTAAGATGAATATTCGTAAGTTGTATATATTTATATGTGTGTAGTCTGTTGTGCTTGGCAGAAACGGCGGATGAAAACATTGTCGGTGTGTGTTCAGAATGCTCCCGCAGGAAAAATAAATTATCTCTGAGGTATTTTGAATTATCTCTGAGATATTTTAAAATATGTCTGAGATATTTTTTTGCATGTCGTTTGGCCGTATGAAAAATAAGCGGTGCAACTTTCAAAATAGCGTTTCGGAATGTATCTTTTTCTGTGGTGTGCCTTTTTGACTCTGTTGAGAAAACGTATTCGGCGTTAATCGTCTTAATCATATAACCAATGCTGATTATATTGCCAAATGTTTGTCGGTATAATCGGGGCATGTTAATCGGGTTTCGCCTCAAGGTGCTTTTAAATGTGCTTTCGGAGTTCATCGACCCAAAGCCTGTATCCTTTTTCGTTTATATGCAGGCCGTCGGTAGACAGCTCTTTACGCATAGCATTGCTGTTCTTCTTCTTGAAAAGCGGAAACAGGTCGATGAATGCTATCTGCTCTTTTGCGGCAAGTTCCTTTAATTTCCCGTTTATAAGGGGAATGGAATCTGTTTTGTTTACAAGGCGTTTGTATCTGTTGAAACTTTCGTTTATGGGCAGAAGGCTTTGCAGATAAAGCTCTGTCTGCGGAGATTCTTCTTTAATGCGTCTGACTGTACGCTTAACAGATGATACTATTTCGTCGGCCGTGAGATTGTGCGAGACATCGTTTATTCCTTCCATGAGAAAGATTTTTGAAGGATGAAACGGCAGAATCTGATTCAGACGGTCGTATATGCCGAAAGTGTCATCGCCTATGATTCCGCGGTTGCGGATGTTTTTGCTTTTGAGGAGTTCGTTCCAGTTTCCTGCATTTTCCGTAAGACTGTTGCCCAGCATTACGATGTCGTTGCTGCTTATTGGCGCTTCTTCTGAAAATAGCGCACAGCGTTCGTAGTAATGTTTTGTATAAGCCTGCGTGGCGTTAAACATTGCTCCGGCCACGGCGTTTGCCACGAGCGAGCGCATTCTCACAACGTTTGTTCCGCCGTGCGGGTGCACACTGTTTGTGAGCAGAATTATGGAAAGATCGTTTTCGGGGTCTATTACAATAGAGGTTCCCGTGTAGCCCGTGTGTCCGTAGGCTGCTTTACTCAGCAGTTCCCCTACGTTTGACGAATACGGCGAATAGCAGTCCCAGCCTAAGGTGCGGCCGAATTCTTTTACGTCGTCGGGAACGGAAATCATTTTCTTTACGGTTAGCGGACTGAGTATGCTGCGGTTGTTCAGCGAGCCTCCGTTCTGTAAAGCAGCGCACAACAGCGCGATGTCGTCGGCCGTTGAGAAAACGCCGGCATTACCGCTTATTCCTCCGTTCATCACGCGCGCCAAAGGGTCGTGAACCTGTCCGCGCAGCACTTGGCCGTTGCTTTGCTCCTGGGTGGGGGCGATTTCCTTTATCCATTCGTCATTGTTTCCGTCTGCCCAGCAGGGAATGTCGGTGTTTTTACATGAATTGTTGCCGGCAACGCAGGGAATGTAATCGGTATGGTTCATTCCCAAAACTTCGAATATGTTTTTGCGGGCAAATTCGCGAAGCGACATGCCGCTTGTCCTTTCTATTATGCTTTGAAGCGTTATGTAATTGAGGCAGCTGTACTGGAAATCCGTGCTTGGTTCGAAATCCCTCCGCCATGAGGCAATGTAGCTTATAAGACTGTCGGGCTGCGGAGCACCGTATCGTTTCTGCAACTCGTCCACCGGCGCGTAAGCGGGCAATCCGGAGGTGTGTGTCAGGAGATGACTTATGCGAATGGTGCGTTTTCGGTTGTTTTCCTTGCTCTCCCAATTTCTGAACCCTGGAATGTAGTTTTCTACAGGGTCGAAAAGTTTTATCAGGCCTCTTTCCACGAGAATCATGGCGCAAATGGCCGTAGACATCGACTTGCTGCACGAAGCCATGTCGAACACGGTGTTTACGGTCATGGGTTCTTTTTTAGGAAGAACGCTTTTGTTTCCGTAGGCTTTGAGATAAGCCATTTTTCCGTTTTTAACGACGGCAAGAACAGCCCCGGGAATGTATCCGTTGTCAATGCCCCGAATTATTATGCTGTCGGCGTAGGCAAGTTTCTCAGAGCTTAGCCCTACGGTTTCGGGCATAGCGCGTTCGAGCTTCTGTGCATTTGCCGAAACGCAAAACATTATTACGCTAAATAATGAAAACAGGAATTTAAACATCTTTTTCTATGGAATCGTTTTGCGTGTTGAAAGCGTTTATTGCTTTGCTTACAGAGCCGTAGGTGAGCAGTAGCGTTCTGGCTTTTTCTGAATCTAAGCCTAATTCGTTTACCAGCATTTTTGTTCCGCGTTTTATGAGCTTTTTGTTGGTGAGCTGCATGTTTACCATGCTGTTTCCTTTTACGCGTCCCATACGTATCATGACCGAAGTGGAAATCATGTTTAGAATCATTTTCTGCGCGGTTCCAGATTTCATTCGCGAGCTTCCGGTTACGTATTCCGGTCCTACAATTACCTCGATAGGAATGTCGGATTCGGCGGCAAGCGGGCTGTGCGGGTTTCCGGTAATGCAGGCTGTCGTAATTCCGCGTTCGCGTGCATGATGTAGCGCGCCTATTACGTAGGGTGTCGTTCCCGAAGCTGCTATTCCTATTAATGTATCGTTTTCGGAAATGTTATGGTCTTCCAATTCCTTCCAGCCCTTTTCAGGATCGTCTTCTGCGTTCTCAACCGCATTGCGCAGGGCAAAGTCTCCGCCTGCTATCAGCGCAATGAAAACGGTTGGTGGCATTCCGTAAGTGGGTGGAATTTCCGAAGCGTCCAATACTCCTAATCTGCCGCTTGTTCCCGCACCTATGTAAAAGATTCGTCCGCCTTTTTTTGCCTTTGGCACAATCGAGTTTACGAGCTTTTCAATCTGCGGGATAACTTTTTTAACGGCTATCGCGATTTTCTGGTCTTCGCTGTTGATTTCTTCCAGGATGTCGATGACCGGCTTCTTCTCTAAATTTTCGTACAGAGATGATTGCTCTGTTATTTTTTCAAATTCCATAATTTATTTTGGAGTTTGTTTTAAGTGTGTTTGTTATATCAAATGGTATGAAGTACGTTTTTTTAACCGTGGTGCTGTTTCGCCTTTGAGTGTCTGACGTTTTTGGCAACGGCAATGGCGTGCGAAAGTGCAACGGGTATGTATTCCGAATGCTTCGGGAGGTAAATAAAATTATCTCTGAGATATTTTAAAATATGTCTGAGATAATTCAAAATATGTCTGAGATATTTTTTTGCATGTCGTTTGGCTGCATAAAAGAAGCGCGACAGACTTATCAGAGATTCTATGCTGTAGCTGTCTTTTTCCTTCCAATGTATTAATCGTGCATTCATCGATACGGTTTATATGTTGTATGTCGATTTTCTGAAAAGTATTTAAGTCGGGGCGGGGGATGTTTTTTTCTGTTTTGCCCGCAGGGCGTTTTATAGCTTGATATATATTTTTCGTTTATAAAGCGGATAGCCTATACACCAGTTTACCAATACGAATAGAATGGCATACATGCACGAGCCTCCGTTGTTGCCGAAAACAGGCGAGAGAACATTATTGTATATTAAACCTATGACATTGGTGGTGCTGCCGTTGTATGAAAATACTATACTTCCGAACAGGATAGCCAGAATGTCGGCCATAACATACATGAAAAGCGGGTTTACGCCGAATGTTCCGAAAAAATTTCCCCACGATTGTATTTTCCTTATGTCTACTATCCAAATGAGTATGGCTAACAGCATGGACGCGAAACCGCATGTGACCAGAGAAAATGTAGGCGTCCATAGTTTTTTGCTGATAGGGCAGGTGTAGCTTAACAGGAAGCCGGCCATTGGCATGGAGGCTCCTGCGAGAAGCAATGTGGTTATTTTTTTGTACATGTCGCCGCTGTTGTCTTGCGTGTCTTGTGCCTCGTTTTGGCGGCTTAGTATTGCGCTTCCCATGCAGAAACCTATCATTACATGACCGACACTCGGAATTGTGCTCAATATTCCTTCCGGGTCTATGCCGTTGTCGTTGTACATGTGGGCCGGAGATAAGATTGCGCGGTCTACTATTGAAAGAATGTTCGTCTCGTCATACGAATATCCGTTGCCAAGTTCGAGAATGATAAAGTAGATTATAAAAAGACCTGCAATAATCATCGGAAAACGTTTGTGGTTTATGGTAACGGCAAGTACCGCTACAATTCCGTAACAGATAGCCAGACGATGTAATACTCCCGTAAACCTAAGAGTAGGGAACACATTGGCGGCTTGCAGGAGCTTTTCTCCGAAACTAAGGCTCTCGTCCGAATATCCCCAGAAGTAACAGAAATGAGCGAACCAGTTTATGAAAATTCCTACTATTATTATTCCGACGGTGCGGGTTATTATCTTTCTGAACACACCGGTTTCAGCCCTGAAACCATAACGCTGCAGCGAAACGAAGGTGGTGATTCCCATTATAAACATGAAAAAAGGGAAAACCAGGTCGGTGGGGGTCAGTCCTATCCATTGGGCGTGTCTTAGCGGAGCGAAACATGCTCCCCAGTTTCCGGGATTGTTAACCAGAATCATGCCTGCTATTGTTATTCCCCGCATGATGTCGAGAGCCAAGATTCGTTTGCTTTGCGTTTTTGTTCCCATATTTTTTTATTCAAATTCCGGTTTGAATAATATCCTTGCAGAAAGGTGCGTGGCTTTTCTTTTTTACCGGTATAGGTAATATTTTTTCGACAGTTCTTTGAATTTCTCTACGTCCTTGTACCAGTAAGCCTTTGCGTCGTTCCAATTGTTCCGCTTGCTGAAAAGTTCTCGAATCTTCGATGTGCCGCAAACATTGTCGAACATGCTGAAACGGTTTTTGTCGGCATTGTCTAACACTGCGCGGTCAGGATAAAGAGCCGCAATCTCCTGCATAACTAAAAATTGCAGGTCTGTGAGCGGGGCTTTCTCATAGTCGGTTATATGGGCTTGTACTCCTTCTATTCTTTCGCCTTTGTATGAAGCATAGAACGGAGTTGCGTAAACAGGACGGAAGATAATTCCTTCCACATTCAACGCATTCAGGCGCTTTGCTAACTTGTCGGCGTTTATCCACGGAGCAGCAAACATTTCAAAAGGAACGGTGTAGCCTACGCCTATCGACATGTAGCCGAGTTCGCCGAGAATTCCGCTCGCAGGATAGAAGAACGATGTCTCGGCATGGGGAATGTGGGGCGATGAGGGTATCCACTGCAAACCGGTTTCCGTGTAATTCATGTTGCGCTTCCAACCTTTCATCCTGATTACTTTCAGATTGCATTTCTTTCCGCCGGAAAGCATTCTTTCTCCGTTAAGCATTAGCGCAAGTTCGCCGCACGTAAGGCCGTATATGTAAGGAATTCTATATTGGCTTACGAACGAAATGTGACCGTCCTCCACATTGCAGCCTTCTACGCGTTTCCCTCCAAGAGGGTTGGGGCGGTCGAGCACGATGAACTCTTTTCCGTTTTCGGCTGCGGCTTCCATCGCCAGTCCCATTGTACTTATGTATGTGAAAGAGCGGCAGCCGATGTCTTGTATGTCATAAACGAGTACGTCTATGTCTTTGAGCATTTCGGGAGTGGCTTTCCGTGTCTTGCCATAGAGAGAATATACTGGAAGTCCCGTTGTGTGGTCTTTTACATCGGTCACGATTTGTCCTGCATGGGCATCGCCGCGTACTCCGTGCTCGGGGCCGTATAGCGCCACGAGGTTTACGTTGCCGGCTTCGTGGAGAATATCGATAGTGCTTTTCAGATTATCGTCTACTCCCGTAGGATTTGTTATCAGTCCCACGCGTTTTCCTTCCAGGCACTTGAAGTTCTGTTTTTTCATAATTTCTATGCCTGTTTTTATCCGGATTTTTTGGGCTAATGCCGTTGTGTTGATGTTTAGTGCGATTATGGCGAAGCACAGAGTGCAGAAAGATATTCTCGACTTCATGTTGCAGATTTATTTTGTGTTCAGAAGTACGATTTTTCCGTCGCTCGAAGTTGCGATTACCTGTTTGCTGCTCAGCGGGAGCACTGTGTTTACGAGCGAGTTGCCTATTTTGTGTTTCCAGATTACTTTTCCTGTTGTACTTTCCAGCGCGTAAATCAGTCCGTCTTTTGTTCCGCCGAATACCACGCCGCCTTTTTCCTGTGGCATTGAAGGTGCGTGTTCGTATCCGAATCCTACATTCGATGCCCATATCTCTTTTGGTGTTTCCGACGCGGTAGAATAGCATACCACGCTGTCGTTCATGGTCTTGGCGTACAGGCGTTCGCCGTCGTCCGACAATCCTACGCTCTCGCGTACTTTCGAGGCGAATGTTCTCCAAATTGTTTTTCCTGTGTTCAGGTCTATGGCGGTAAGCGCGCGTTCGGGGTCGGCAATGAATACTTTGCCGTGTGATGTTACGGGCCATACGGAGGCAGGGGAGTAGTGCATTCCGCTTTTGCCGCCTTGCCATTTCCATTTTTCAGTGCCGTCGCTCAGGTTGAGTGCGTAGAGTGTGTTGTCCCATGCTCCGAAGATTATTTTGTCGCCGGCAATCAGCGGGCGGGCAACCACATATCCTTTCACTCCGTCGTAAGTCCACACCACGTTTCCGGTTTTTATGTCGATTGCGCGGAAACGGTTATCGCTGGCTCCTATGTAGGCAATGCCGTCTTTTATTGTCACGGCTCCGAGTACGGCTTTGTCGGCCTTAATGCGCCAAAGTTCCTTGCCTGTCTTGCTGTCGAGGCCGTAGATGTTGCAGTCGGCACTGCCGAATACCACTACACCGTCGGCTGCGGCGGGATCGCCGATGATACGTTTGCCGCTATTGAAGTTCCAGAGCAGTTTACCGTTTTTCACGCCGTAGGCCGAGAGCCGTCCCATGTCGTCGCCTACGAACACGCGCCCGTCGTCGTATGCTGCCGAGCAGTAAATGCCGGCTCCTCCCTGTACGTTCCACTTTTCTTTTACGTTGGTGTATTTTTCGTTTACGGAAAAGTCGGGATATTTTTCGGCTTTGCCGTTATGGTCGAAATATTGTTCCGTGAGCGAGAAGGCTGCCCATTGCTGTTCGGGTTCGCCTATGCGTCGTGTGAATACTTTTATCGAGTCTTCGGTTACTTCGTATATTCCATAGCCGGATTTCCCGTCGTTGTCGCGCAGATTTGAGCGCATTATTATTCCGGGAATGCCGTTATATCTGAAATTGTTGTTTACGTGGTAATGGCCGCCTATGAACATGCGTATGTTGTACGGACGTACGGCGTCGGTCAGGTCGTACCAGTTGTCCACGTCGCCTTCGAGTATGGGATAGTGTGTTACGAGTATAACGGGTTGTTCTTTACCGTATTTATCCATGTTGCTTTTTAGCCATTCTATGTCCTGCGGCACTACATGGCCGAATGCCATGCGCATGAACGGGCCGGTATTGAAACCGAGAAACAGTATGCCGTTGTGCATGAAGTCGAACCGCTCGCTTCCGAATATGTCTCCGAATGCCGTGCAGCCGCTGTCGCTCCAGGTGGTTTCGTGGTTGCCGAGAATGATGTAATATTTGTATCTCAGCAGGTCGAGATTCCTTTTTACCTCTAGAAGTGTTTCGCGGTCGCCCTCATCTGCGATGTCACCTGTAACGAGTACGAAATCCAGGCCGTCGGTGGCGTTGATTTGGGCAATGGTGCGCAGCAGGTCGTCGGTAGGTTTGGGGTCATTGGCCTTTAAATGGATGTCGGTAATCTGTGCAAAGCGGAACGGACGCACCTGTGCGCTTGCTAATATCGCAACCATTATAAAAAAGATAGAAATTTTTATTTTTTTTATGTTCATAAACGTTATTTTGAATATTCAACCTTCTGGGTTTCGGAGCAAAAGTACTCATTTTTAAACGATAAGCCAATTTAACGCATAAAAAATCCATAAAACATTTAAAAACGTGACGAATTTATAATTCACATGTTTTTAAATGGAAAATAGCTTGGTACTGTAATAATGTTTACGGCTTTAAATTTTCATTGCCGCATTTTTTGCGGGACTGAAAATGGTATTGTAAAAATTCGGCGTGGTTGAGTTTTCTATTCGCATATTATTCTTTGTAGAAATTTTTCATGACAGTAAAAAAGATTGTTTCATTATGAAAATTGTGCTGCCTTGCCGGAGGTTTTTGCAGACAAAAACGGTCAGCGGGCAAGCACTTGATAATCAACAGGTGTATATGTAGCAAAAAATATGTCTGAGATATTTTGAATTATCTCAGACATATTTTCGATTATCTCCCTTGTATTTTCAATTGTCTGCGGGAAGTTTTTTATCGTGCAAAAAAAATATTTTTTTCGCGGGGAGTTCTTACCGAAATGAAATACCCGCTTTGCGGTTTTCCGTATCGGCTCGTATGTTTCCTGCAGAAAGCGGGTTTTTACTGCGTCACGTCAGTTTTTATTTGTGTCAGTGTTTTCCGTCTGCTTGCGCAGTATGTCACGTATCTCGGTGAGTAGAAGTTCTTCATTAGACGGAGCGGGAGGAGCGGCGGGCGTCTCTTTTTCCTTGTTTGTGTGCGAGAGTGCGGCCATGCCTTTTACAAGCAGAAAAACGCATAAGGCTACGATTACGAACACTATGGCGGCTTGAATGAAGTTTCCGTAGTTTATCGTTACCTGCACATCCGGATTCAGCGGGTTTTGCGGCAGTTTCAGTTTGAGGTCGGTAAAATCTACTCCTCCTATTATCCAGCCTACAGGAGGCATGATGATGTCATCGACTATCGACGATACGATTTTTCCGAAAGCACTGCCTATTATCACACCTACAGCCAGTTGTATGGCATTGCCTTTTACGGCGAACTCTTTAAAATCCTTAATAAATTTGCTCTTTTTCATTTTATTGCTTTTTGTTTGCCGCAAAAATAAAAAGTATTTCGTAATTTTGCAGCCGATAAAAGCGAAAACTATATACATCTTAAATAATCAACCTAATTAAAACAGTAAAAAATGATTAAAGTAGGTATTAACGGTTTCGGCCGTATCGGCCGTTTCGTATTTCGCGCCATTCAGGAGCGCGATGACGTGCAGGTTGTAGGTATCAACGACCTCCTCGACGTAGAATACATGGCTTACATGCTGAAGTATGACACAATGCACGGTCGTTTCAACGGTACTGTTGAGATAGAGAACGGTCAGCTCGTAGTAAACGGCAATAAAGTTCGTATCACGGCTGAAATGGATCCTGCAAACTTGAAATGGGACGAAATCGGCGCTGAGTATGTTGTAGAATCGACAGGTCTTTTCCTCGCAATGGACAAGGCTGAGAAACACCTCCAGGCCGGTGCTAAATATGTAGTTCTTTCTGCTCCTTCGAAGAAGGGCGAAGACGGCCGTCAGGCTCCCATGTTCGTTTGCGGTGTGAACACCGATACTTACGCAGGCCAGACTATCGTTTCGAACGCTTCTTGCACCACCAACTGCTTGGCTCCTATCGCTAAGGTGCTCAACGACAGCTTCGGTATCGAAACCGGTCTTATGACAACCGTTCACTCTACTACCGCAACACAGAAAACTGTTGACGGTCCTTCTCGCAAGGATTGGCGCGGCGGTCGTGCTGCTGCAGGCAACATCATCCCCTCTTCTACGGGTGCTGCAAAAGCTGTGGGTAAAGTTATTCCCGAACTCGACGGCAAACTCACCGGTATCTCAATGCGCGTGCCGACTCTCGACGTTTCGGTTGTTGACCTTACTGTAAACCTCAAGAAGCCCGCTACCAAAGAGGCTATCTGCGCTGCAATGAAGGCCGCTTCGGAGAACGAACTCAAAGGTATCCTCGGCTATACTGAAGATGCTGTTGTTTCGAGCGACTTCCTCGGCTGCAAACTTACTTCTATCTTCGACGCTAACGCAGGTGTTTACCTTACCGACAATTTCGTTAAGGTTGTTTCATGGTATGACAACGAGATTGGTTACTCTAACAAACTCGTTGATCTTATCCAGCACATGGCTAAGTACAATAACAAGTAATATTTGTTATAAACGAAAAATCCCGTTGCAGATTCCTGCAACGGGATTTTTTATTTCTTTTTTTCGGTCTTCCGGCGCTGAAATTTATTTGTCGGAGAAGCAGCGGGGATAAATGTATCTTCTTATAATGATGAAAATAAGGAGCTTTTATCTGTTTTGTCGCCTTGTCGCAGTCATGTTTCGCTCTTTTATATTTATGTTCTGCCTTTTTGCTGTTACATTCTGCATTTATTGCAATGGCACATACCCATCGGCGTATATCATTAGGCCGAACCTGTACGGATTTCTTAGGTTGTAATAATAGTGCAGGGCGTTTTTGTTTGCAGTATGCCTTGTGGAATTTTTCTTCCCGCCTGTGAAAAAAAATATGTCTGAGATATTTTAAATTATCTCAGACATATTTTGAAATATCTCAGAGATGTTTTTTCAGCAACGTGTGACTGATGTTTAAAACTCTCCGATGTATTTTCAGAAAAACACGTGGAGAGTGTTTTTTCCTCTTATGAAGTTTTCAGCAGGGGATTTCCGTCTGTCTTAATCGTCATACCAAAGGTGCGAACGCGAGTCATCGTATTCGTTCGATTCCATGACGGTGTCTTTCACCCCGTTGGGTGATGCGGAATCGAATGTGTGGCTCATAAAGCTGTCGCGTGTGAATGAGGCAACGGTAATTATCTCGGGTTTCTGATATTTCTTTTTCATAATTGCTTGGTTATCTTATAATAGTTTTTTTGCCGTTAATTATATATATGCCTTCGGTGAGTTTTTCTGTCGCTTCTTTATATGTGTTTCCTTTGCTCATAAGCGTTCCTTCGGTGGTGTAGACTGTAGTTGCGCTTTGCGCATTATCTTTTTTCATGTTTTTTATTCCTACAACCCCGTCAGATGTGGCTAATTTCATCTCTTTTGAAAGTGTAGGGTTATTGTTGTCTGTTATTGTAATGTATGCGCGGAAAGGATTGAATGTGCAGCCTTCTTCCACCTTCACGAACTTACCCGATGAGAAACCGTAGACGGTCTGAGTGTTGTTGCTGGTAATGTCGGTACGGGTTTCGTATGTTCCGCAGAGCCTGCAATTTTTTGCTCGTTCTTTTGTGGCATTGTCGGCAGCGTCAGGTATTTTTTCCCATATGATACGTGGCGATGTGGCTGGTATGTCAGCATTTATGCCCTGCAGATCTATGAAAGGTTGCTCGTTGGCAACGGAAATTACATAGGGAACGTTGGCTTCTATTTTGGAGACCTCGTCGAAAACCATGAGATTGTTTGAGGAATCATGACGGGTGAAGCCTAATAGCTTGTGTATTTTTGTATTGTCTTTGTCTAAAGAGAAAGGCAGGCACATGGTCGAAAAATAATTCTCTCCAGTTTGTGCGAACTTTCTGTTGTATGAAATGTTTTTTGCCGTGAAACCGTACATTGCGCCGAAAGGACAGCCGTCTTCTATGATAAGGCTCTCGCAGACGTAGGTATTTAAATCTTTTGTCGTGCCTGAACAGTGGGCAACATTTGTGGTGTTTGTCACGTAATTGTTGGGGTCGTAAATTATGCAGTTCGGATTGCCTGGTTCAAGTTCGAATTTTTCGTTTACGGTGGCCGACCATAAGTCTATGCTTGTAAGATTCTTGTTTTCCTTTACTATTTCTTTCAGCAATTCGATTTGTTCGTGGGTATATGTAGCTATGGCCAAAACTATCCGTGAAGCGTTTTTCAGTTTTTCTATATCGTCTGTTACTGAGTATACTACTATGTCGTCTATATAAAACTTCCGGTTGTATTTATTATCATCTCCGCTTATAACAATGTTGCCTTTGGAGTTTGTTCCATTAAAAGATCTTCGGACGTTTGAGAATTTATTCGGGTTTACTGTTGCTTGTGATGTGGCAGAAGCGTCGAAGTTTACGGTGGTGTTGCTTTCTTCCTTGTCGAGGTATGCTCCGGCGCGCAACGTTATGAAAAGGGGAGAGTTGGGGATTCCGGAAATCATTACGTCGCCTGCGTATGAGGAACCTACGCAGATACACATGTTAGCTCCTGAACAGTAATTGAGATTTACGTTCCCCCAGGCGTCGTTAAGTGTGTTTCCGTATATGCTTGCCCAGTTATTGTCGTTTCCTCCCGAATATAACGACCAGTCGAAATTCTCGATAAAAACCGGAACGGCTGCTTTTAGGATTACATCGTTTGTTGCGGATTTTACCTGTGTGTGTGTGGAAAACAGTAGGGTAATGATTATGCCTGTCAGATATTTTCTCATGGTTTCTAATTTGTTTTTGCTTTAAATATATCCGTTTGATTTTCTATAGCAGTAATGCCATACTTTAAATATAGGCGTGGAGATGACTTCAGCCGGATAGGATTTGATATATCGGGCGTTTCGTGCGGTGTGTTGAAAGAATGCCGCCACCGAATAGGGTTTTATGTTTTTGTTGTTTGCGTTGTATATGCCGAAGTTTCCTCCATGCATTATTTCCTTTAAAAGTAATTTGCCCTCGTTTGCGTCGGGACTGACGGGCAACAGGTTATCCTTCATCCCGAAGCAGCGGGTCAATACATACATTACTGCCGCTGCAAACTTAGAAAGTCCGAGTGTGGATATTGTTTTGACGTATTGTGCTTTTTCTTCCTCGGTGAATCCTTTTTTAAGTAGAAAATAATAATCTACGAATTGCCGCAGCCCTATACCTTCGTATAAATAATGCGAGAAGAGGTGTATGAGCAGATATATTCTGTTGAAATTGCATGTGGGAGCGCACACAAGTAGTTTTTCGGAGCCTATGTGTACAATGTTAGAGAATTGTTCTTCCTTGTTTTCGCGGAAAAATTTCCAAAGCCTGGCGTTGTGTAAATAGTTGTAAAAAATAGCAGGAATAAAATGGAATTCCACTTCTATGCCGTTGTCTGTCAAAATGTCTATATCCTTGTATTTTATACTGCATTTCGGAAATCGCTCTCTGATATATGACACGAATTCTTTTCTGTCGCAATCTATCCACAAATCTATGTCACCTGACATTCTTTTGTACGGATCGGGGTAATAGGATGCAACTCCCTGGCCTTTGAGCAGGCATGAACGAATACCGTCTTCCGATAATTTTTCCTGGATTTGTCGGGACGTTTTGTTCATGATGATGTTTCGATTGCGAATCATTTCGGCTGAAATAATCCATTGTCTTATAAGGATGTTCGGCGGGCGCAGATTGTTTTCAAGGCCTTCGATTCCGCTGGTCAGCAACGCCGTTACGTTCTGTTTCTCTGCGATTTTGTACAGCTCCGCCCACTCTCCGGCTGTCAATGCTTCAGTGGGAGCAGAATTATTGCTGTCGAGAGAAAATGAGAGCAACGTATGGAAAAAATCGACGACCTTTGAATTAGTCATTTCTTTGCGGATTATGTTTGTTTGAAAGTTTTTTGTGCGGATTAATTACAAGCGGTGTCGGGCTTGCATATGTAGGTCGTACAGGGTTGTTGTTTTATTGATATTATTACTTTATTTTTATGCTTTATAATTTGTGTGCAAAAAATATGTCTGAGATATTTTAAAATATCTCAGACATATTTTGAATTATCT